>Ga0164310_10001292_pt1 | contig 14058 bp, 15 predicted proteins | sample GuaBasSedimGuay1_FD_121795 | JGI IMG/M metagenome (GOLD analysis project Ga0164310, IMG submission 121795) | Subseafloor sediment microbial communities from Guaymas Basin, Gulf of California, Mexico - Guay1, Core 4569-9, 0-3 cm | ecosystem: Environmental > Aquatic > Marine > Hydrothermal vents... | reverse complement strand
GTTATATGGAGAATTTATAATTTTAAATAAATACTCTGTTTCTCCCAAACTAGGAGTTACATCTATAAATGTTTGTAACTGTAAAGTTTTGTTGTCAAAGCTTAGCTCTACGCCATAAAGCGTTTCATTGGTTGCCGTTAATTTGGGATATATAAAAACCTGAACTACGTCGCCGTATTTAACCCAGTATTCCTCTTTTTTCCTGATAGCTCTTTTCACTTCAAAGCTTAGCTTAATATCTGTGAAAACTATCGTTATTATGGTTTTATCGCTTATTTGCTTTCCATGTTTAAATGCATAGAAAGTTAACGTATATTTCCTGTTCCTATCAGGCTTTATTATAATCTCGGCGGTTCCGTCTACGCAATTTTTCCTAATATTTAATTCTTCACAATAGATCGTGCAATTTTTCACTAGCAATCCAGATTTAACGTCTACTACTTTTAATCTTATACGTCCGCCGACATCGTTAGGAAAATAATACGTCTTCTTGTCAGTTACTATCTTTGCCTCATACTTTATCAGAACATCATCATTATCGTTTGCAAATTTCTGATTAAATAGAAAATAGACTTGCCTTTGCAATGAAGAATTTGGTCCTGAACCGATACGTAAGTTCGAAAAATCGATAACCATTTTCGACGTAAGCGAAGCATAATTAAGATAGTGATTATAGCGCGTCTGCTGACCCGGACAGTAATGCGCTAGCAGGTTAGGGAATGCTATAGCCAATACTATCAGCATTTTGAAAAGTTTACTTCTCAAATTTTCCCTAAAATTGAGTGCAAAATGAGATATAATCAAATACTCTTTGTGATTATAATTTTATAGTTTTTAATAATGCTTAAATACGAGAATAAACTATTTTTAATTGAAAATCTTTAATAGTGGTAGGTATGAGAACTATAGAACTTGATGAAATTGATAAGAAACTTTTAATGATTTTACAAGAAAACGCTAAGACCCCGTATTCGAAAATCTCGAGCGTTTTAGGAGTTAGCGAGGCTACAGTTCATTTGCGTATTAAAAAGCTAATAAAACTAGGAATTATAAAAAGATTCCAAGCCATAATAGATCCCGAGAAAGTTGGGAAAAAGGTCTTAGCTATTGTAGCGATAACTGCCACGCCCCAAAAATACGAACATGTGCTTGAGGAATTGAAAAAGATAGATGATGTCTATGAAATTTATGATGTAACCGGGGAATACTACACTATTACAAAAATAAAAGTTAAAAATAGAGACGAACTCGCTAGAACTTTAGATCGAATAGGCGCTATTGACGGTGTACAATCTACTAGGACAATGTACGTGTTAAGGGTAATTAAAGAAGAGACAAAAATTAGGATTGATTAATATTATCGCCGATAGTTAATCTATAAAATCTTCTTTAACATACTCCAATCCTTCATCATTTATTTCAAAAACTAAAACTCTACCATCCTCATAAAAAGATGGCTTAAACAAATGTCTATCTATATACAATACTCTCGTATCGTCGTAAACTACGACTCCATACGCGTTTTTAGCTAAAAATAAGATATTTGCAAACGGCAGCTCAAAGTTTAACATTTTTAAATCTTTTTTCGATTTTAATCTTTTTATTTTTTTAATTTCACTAACCAGAATAAGGCCTTTATTTTCGCTATATACTTGACCAGCCAAGTCAGTTAGGATGTCGTAGCTTTTTACAAGTTTCTCCTGATATTTTTCCTCCAACTCTCTAGTACTTCTAGCATGTAAACTTTTCAAGAAAGGTCTGCTGAAACTATCAATAATGACGATATCATAATTGTTCATAAAGTTTTTCGCATACTTCAGCACTTCATTAAGGCTGTATAGCTTTAATAATTTCAAATTGTTTAAATTTCCGATTTTGCTTCGACTAGCCATTTGATGAATTCTAGATGGAAAAACGCCGTTTTCGCTATCAATGTATAACACTTTCTTGTTTTTGGCTAGCTCGTTTAAGGCTATCGACAAGCATATAGTAGTTTTACCAGAAAAAGGGGTTCCGAAAAACATAGAAACAGTTCCATAGCTAATTTTTAGAAAATCATCTATCTCCGGAACACCCGTAGACATAAAATCCGGCGTTCTGTCAAGATCAACTTCTCCCTTTACATAAATTTTAAGTTCTTCACCCATGATATCACTATAGTTAATATTATTACGAAATGCTAATAAAATGTATCTATAATATTGGAATTGTAACCTGGGAGATCCATGGAAAAAATAGGTAAAATACTACCGTATCCAAGGTGGAGGAAAGGCCAGGAAAAAATAGCTAGGAAAGTTTACGAGGCTGTAAAAGCGAGAAAAATTTTGTTGCTAGGATATCCTACAGGGGCGGGAAAAACAATAGCTGCTTTAATTGGGGCATACCTTTCTAAACCTAAAAGTAAGAAAATATTTTTTCTAGCACGAACTAAAAACCAAGTTCAGGCGCCTATAAGAGAAGTTTTTATGCTCCAGAAAAAGGGGGTATTTGTCTCTACAATAGTTCTTCAAAATAAAAGGGATATGTGCCCCCTACCCATTTCTGGTAGACTATCTTACGAAGAATTTCTAAAATACTGCGATTCACTAAATGCTTTGGGTTTATGTCAATATTTCAAAAACCTAGAAAAACTTGATAGAAAAAAGCTAGATATTGATTACAACCCCGAGCCGAGAGCGTTTATTGAAGAAATCTCGAGAAAAGGACTATGCCCGTATGAAATCGCCAAGATGCTTGTTTCGAAATCGGATCTTATCATAGGCTCCTACACCTACATTTTCTCTAGGGACATACGATATCGTATTCAAACAGCAACTGGTTTAAAGTTAGAAGATCTAATCCTGATAATCGATGAAGCACACAATCTGCCAGATATTATTGCCGATATGCAAAGCACGAAAATATATAAACATTACGTAAAGATAGCGCAGAAAGAGGTTAGAAAATTTCTAAAAGGAGAAATGGCAGATAGTTTGATATCGTCACTAACTAACCTATACTCTTACATTACAACGTTAGAAAAGAAAAGCGGCGGAGAGGATTATATTCTAGATCCAAGCGAGCTCTTGGCCGTTTTCCCAAGTTTTAATCAGCTGAAAAACGCAACGTTCATCGTTTCAAGAAACATGCTTGAAAGCGGTATTTTAACTCCAAGCTATTTATCAAAAATATATGAATTTCTCAAAGCGCTATATCACATGACCTATGGATTTGTCGTTTATGCCACAACGACACCCGAAGGTTTTACTATAAAATGTCAATGCGTGGATCCGACAATCACATCTAGAGACGTTTTCTCCAAAGTCTACGCAGCTATTTTAATGAGCGGAACACTGCAACCAACTGACTACTTAGTTTCAATGCTCGGTCTTGAAAGGAGAAGAATAATCGAACATAGAATACGCACAGATTTTTCGAAGCAGGTAGAGCTTCTTGTTTATACGAGATTATCATCCCGCTATGTTGAACGTAGCGATGAAAATTACAAAAGAATCGCGAAAATTATCACTATTCTCTTCAAAAAATTAAGCAGTGATGTTGCTTTAGCAGTTTTTCCATCGTACGAGTATATGAAAAAGGTAAACGTGTTTTTACCCGATGAAATCAGGAAAAACTCTTTTCCTGAGCGCGAAGATACCAGGCTTAGAGACGTTGAAGAATTTATAAAAAAACGTGGAAAAAGCTTGGTTCTAGCTGTTGCCTGGGGTAAGCTTATAGAAGGTATAGAGCTAAGGCGTGAAAGAAGTTTAATCAAGATGGTTATACTAGCTGGCTTGCCAGTACCAGAGCCTAGCATAGTTAATGTTAAAAAAGAAGAATTATTGACAGCACGCTTTTTAGACGCAGAGAAGGGATGGAAATATACCTACATAGTCCCGGCTGTTATTAGGCTTTTACAAGCGATCGGTAGAGCAGTGAGAACAGAGAAGGATCGCGCATTTGTATTGATTTTAGATAGGCGAATTATAGAATCAGATTTAAAAAGCATAGTTGAAATTCATGGTTACAAAATGGAAACTACGGACAAATTTAATGAAATTGTTGAAAAGCTCGAAGCTTTCGATTTTAAATAGTGATACGCATGAAACAGCTATATTATGTAGAATACGTTCTTGCCGATGTATTAACGTTAGTAGAGCAAAGAAAGATCTCGCTGAGAGGAGCAATGAGCAAATACTTTCAGAAGCATCCAGAACTGGAAGTCATAAAGGGTCTTGCTCGAGCGTTTGCTTTAGGTCTTTTAAGAAGATACAAATTATTAGATTTTATCTCGGAGCAGTTACTGGGCATAGAGATAGAAAAGCTAAAGACTTGGGAGAAAAACCTATTAAGAGCGATAATATACGAGGCTAGATTTCGACAGATTTCTAAAAATCGTATTTTAAAAGCTTCCAGCAAGCTTTCACAGATAAGAATCTCGAAACGAGATCTTGAGCTGATACAATCTATCGAAATAAAGTCGTTACTGAGAGGACTTGACAATACTAGGAGGCTTTCAATCATTTATTCGCAGCCCGAATGGGTTATTAGATACTTCGTTAATCTGCTCGGTTTGAACGAGGCAATAACACTTTTAGAAAAATTAAACAGAAAGCCAACTGTCTGGATCAGAGTAAACACGTTAAAAATATCCAGAAAAGAACTCATTCACTTTTTGAAACGAAGAAAAATAAAAGTTTTTGAAGATGAAAATTTGCAAGATGTTTTACGAGTACAATCTAGTCTAAATCTTTCAAAAATACCAGAATTCGAAAAAGGATATTTTTACATTCAAGATAAAGCTTCAGCCCTGGTTAGTCATGTATTATCGCCTAGATGCAGTGAATATGTTCTAGATATGTGCGCTGCTCCTGGAAGCAAGACGCTTCACGTAGCCACGTTAACGAGAAATAAAGCCCATATAGTAGCGGTCGACTGGAAACCGGCCCGCCTCAAAGCTCTTCTACAAAACCTGCAAATTCATGGCATTTATAGCGTTGAGCTTATCTCAGCCGACTCTAACAAATTAAATATCACAAGAAAATTCGATAAGATACTATTAGACCCTGACTGCTCAAGCTTAGGCAGGCTTGGTCAGAGTCCTGAGATTAGACTATGGTTGTCTGAGAATATTGTGCAAAAAATGAAAAGACAACAGAAGCAATTACTAATTAAAGGACTTGAAATGCTAAAAGAAAAGGGAATACTAGTTTACTCAACATGCACTTTGACGATAGAGGAGAATGAAGAGTTAGTTAAAGAAATTCTGGAGGAAAACAAATACGTGCAATTAGTGGAGCAGGAGCCTTTCATAGGCTTGAAAGGATATTTAAGACTTGACGAAGCACAAAGGCTCTATCCGCATCTGCACGATACTCTGGGATTTTTTATTGCCAAGTTCCAAAAAATGGATTGAAATTAAAAATTGTATAGGACTACATAGCGAGCGTTTCTACGCTTCTCGAATTTTACGTTAAAATGCCTGCGCAGATACTCTTCCATATCTCTATAAAAATATTGATTCGTAAATTGTGAAGGCGGTTTAATGCGAGGCACAAGGCCTCTGATAGTATTTAAATTAGTAGTTTTCACGATATACGATACATAAGCATACTTAAGAAGCGTCCTCAACTTTATAGAAACAGATTTAGATCTTGTCCCACGAAGAATCTCAGAAGCAACAAGTCTAACATGCTCGAGAATTCTCCTTTTACTAGAAACTTCAGACATGCTTCTCACTTTAAAATGTGCATTACAATTTATAAATTTTCCCATATAACGCAGTTATTAATTTATCATGTTAAATTTCGACCAGATAAATAATAAATCTCAGCATGTTCATTCTATCGTAATGGAGCGCTTCGAGTGGAAAAGAGACTACTGCCTGAAATGCGGTAAATGCTGTTTAAATACGGAAATGATCCTCCTAGATGAAGATATAAAACGCATCCAAAAATTAGGATATAAAATCGATTTCTTTGTCCGTAAATTACACAACTACAACGTTTTAAAAAATACGAGAGGTCACTGCGTGTTTTTTGAGCCTAAAAGCAAAAAATGCAAAATTTACGAGAATAGACCGCTGGGCTGTAGGCTTTATCCTATAATATACGATGATGAAAAGGGTGTCAGCGTTGATCCCTACTGTCCTCTTGCACACACTGTTACGTCGGAAGAACTTGAAAAAGCTTCTAAGGTTATTTCCCAGATAATAGAAAAACTATTCCCTTAATTTCTCAACTATTTCACTATAAACTTCCAAGGGAACTTTATCCCTACTGCGAAACGACAGTTCTATAATTTTTACATCGTTTCTCGACAAGATAGCTCTACAGAAAGGATCCCTGCTAGCTTTCCAGTGAATAGTAGCAACTACTGGTTTTTCCGATTCTACAGCATTTCGAACAGCTTCTTTAAACTTGAGAGAATACAGTTCCATTGGTCCAATCTCATCAACTATTATCACATCAGCTTCATCGATAGCATCAACTAAAGCTTTTACTCCGATAGCTTCAAATTCTCGAATATTAACGGTATATTTCCCGACCCTTGGACCCACACCTACACCGACTCTGGCTAAATATCCTTTTTTGCCAGTTTTCACGTCTTCAACCTCAAATCCTATGCGAACCCCGCCTCTTCTTACTTCTCTAGAAACAAAACCACCCACTGTAACATTTGATCCTTTCAATAAATTCACTATTTTCTCGACAGCCGTCGTTTTGCCTATTCCAGGCCTACCAGTAATCAAAAAATTCTTTACCATCACTTCACCACGGCTTTTGATACAGATCTAATTTTTTAAACTGTTTCATCACATACTCTCTAACTTTAGATGGTTCATCAAAATCTATAACGATCTTTCCGTTTTCGATTACTTTCCCAAGTAGAGGTTTCATCTCGCCTAGACACTTTGGACACTTGGGCGGTTTCTCGTTTCTTAGCTTTACAACGTCTATCATGCAATTCCAGCATCTATAGACTTGTTTAATCCCAGAAAACTTGCCTCTCTTCGATATGGGCATCCACTTTGCATTCTTTTTGACCGCGACGATATCCATTGCGATATCCACTATTCTTGCATTGGCTATTGCTGCTCCAACACCAAAAGCATCTACGCCAGCTTTGATCAGCTCAGGTATTTTCTCTTCATCAACACCGCCTGAAACAACTATTTTAACATTTTTATATCCTAAAGCTTTCAGCTTCCACTTTACTTCCCTTATAATAGCTGGGAAATTTCCTCTTCTACTCCCCGGAGTATCTAATCGAAGACCCCAAAGCTTGCCGTTTAATGTTTGCACGGCTTTAATAGATTCCTCAACTTCATCGTCAAAGGTATCGGCTAGGATTATGCGTGGAACATCAGCCTCTACGTGCTTGTCGAAAGCAATCCATGCTTCGCTATGATCGCCTCTTATAGCCTTGAATATTATCATTAAGCTATGCGGCATTGTTCCAGTTGGCTTAATTCCCAGAAAATCGGCACCTTTTATGCAGGATACGGCGTCGCAACCTCCAATAAAGGCATAGAACGCATTAAAAGGAGACACTGCAGGATGTGTGCGGCGAGCGCCGAAAGATAATACTAGTTTATCTCCGGCAGCTTTCTTTATTCTAGCAGCTTTTGTCGCTATACCGCTTCCAACAGATAAAAAACCTAAGATAGGGGTTTCGTATTCTATAAAGCTTCCATAGCGTCCACAAATAAACATTATCGGTTCTCTCGTTCCGTAGAAATCTTCTTTGTAAAATATCGTCCCCTCGCGCATAGAGTAGACGTCAACAGGTAATCCCTCTAATAAGTGTAAGGCATCTCTTAAACCTCCGAGAACAGCCCATGAAGTATTAGGCGGAAAGCTGCTGGCAGTCAGTTCCAGACAAACCTCTACATCCGCCAAATTCTCTGCTTGCAAAATTTTTTTAGTTCTTATAAAGTATATGTCTGTTGTCAAGCCTTTAGCTATTTCTTCTTCTGTAGGAATTAAAAACCTACGATCCATTTCAACCACTCTTATTGTTTACTAAGACATTATGATTTGCATAAAGTTTTACTCTTGTTCCGTCACGAATCTCCTCTATAAGCCCCACTCTTTCAAGAATTAAAATATGGCTTGCTAAATTTCCCATACCAATTTCCAGCTCCCGAGCAAGCCCGCGGAGGGATATGCCGGGTTGCTCAAGAATTTTTAAAAATATTTTTCTTCTTAAAGGATTTCCGAGAGCATCGCTAATCGATAATATCTTGCTTGGCATTTGCTCATCCTCGATGGTCGCTTAGTTAATAGTACCTTCGTATGTTTTTAAGTGTTATGCATCACACAACCACGTCCACTCTTACCAAGTCTCCATCTTTTAGATTCAGTCTGTCTCTAAGATAGTATGGTGCAATAATCTCTAACACGTCCGGCCCATAATGCGTTCTTTCGATAAGAAGAACCCCACCCCTGACGGCTCCATTTATTATCGCTTTAAAACTTTTTGCATTTCCATAGCTTCTCCCTTCATTCGTGAAACCTTCTATCGGAATACCCGGAAGCAGCTCGAGCTTCCTTCTTTTCTTAACGCTCTCAGACACAAGCCTTATATTTAAGGTTCCAGGATACGGCTTAAAACCCAGCTTCTCGATAAATTGTTTTTCATATTTAGGATGTGAAACATAATAGGCTCCTTCTCCCAAACCAGTGAATACTCTACCTTCTAGCGTTATAACTCCAACTTCGCCCAAGAGTATTTCTAGTTCATGATATATCGAACGAAGAAAATCTTCTCCTTTACTCGTAATTTTTATTAATTGGCCTTTGGTAATCAACTCTCGGGTTATCAGCTTTTCTCTTTCCAATTCCATAAGCTTTCTATGCGCGCTTTGCCTGGAAATGCCCATTTTCTCCGCTATTTGACGCGTAGAAATTCTTATCTCCTTTCTTAACGCGCCAAGATTCGCAAGCTGTAATAATAATACTAGCTTTTCATGCTTTTTCATGGCTAACCATCGCTAAGTAAATATTTGTTAAATATTCTTTATTCTTTATGACTAAAATAAATCTAGTCTATCAGCAGAAAATAAGTAAAGAAGTCATTAAAAGTGTATGCGAAAAACTGAACCTAGTTTATGAGGTCAAGATTCTAACAGAAGAACTAAAAGAAAAACCTCCATCTCAAGCTTTTAACAAGATAAGAATGCAGTATAATTCTAACCGTTTGTTGAAATTTTTCAGCATTAGGTTTAAGGTGGAAGGTGACGACAGAGTGATGATTCTCATCGATGAAGACGCATACGTTCCAGGTTTAAACTTCGTATTTGGCGAAGCTATGAGCTATTGGGGTGGAATAGTTTATCTTGCAAGGCTTAAACATCCTACCTATGAACTCTACATTGATAGAATTGCAAAGGAAATTGTTCATGAGCTAGGGCATAGCTATGGACTTTCGCACTGCACGAATCCCAGGTGTGTCATGAAATTCAGTAATAGCATATACGACACTGATTATAAAACAATGTTCTACTGCGAATCCTGCAGAGGAATCTTAGAAGCTAAAGGACTCGGATATATCTTAAAGAGTTATTAGAATCCTGACAATTGCCTTAAAATCGGAACCTCATTTACAATATCAACGGTTATAAGATCCCAGATAATACCGGGAGGTTTCTTATAAGAAGTTTTAGTTTCTAAAACTCTAACAGGAGTAGATATTATATCAACGGGAACATCATGCATTTCCATTGGAATACTATCTACGATCTGACATTCATGCACTATAGTTGCTACGAGTGTATCTTTTTTAACGATACCCATTTCTCTCAAAATTCCGTACTCCAAATCAGAATATCCACCTCCCCTACCTACCCTCGCCCCATCTGTTGAAACAGCTACGCTACCTATTACGAACATATCAACTTTATAGTTGGAGCCTGGTTTAACAATCCTACCATATCTCATAGCACCCCTTAGTGAAACCGCAATCCTTATAGTATTTGGAGACAGCTGACTAGGGTCTAGAATCAAAAATCCCCGTTTGAGCTTATACGACGAAGTTATTAAGAGCTTGCCGCTTCGCAAAACTTCTTCTCTCACATGAACAAGAGGAGGATCTTGAGCTACATAAACTATTCTGGCGTTTCTAAACTTGGAAATTCTTGCCAATCTATTCGCGGCATACCTACTCCCGATAAAATTGGGGACTTTATAATAACAGGGTCTTGGCGGTAGCGCGATCTCGTTTTTTTCCATATACTTCCATATGTTCATCCTTATCTCTTCTTTAGCTTTCATAACAATCTCATTTATTATCGTTCAATCTGATAAATAGTTTATCGTAGTTCCTATGGAACTCAATGTTCAATATAGAGATGATGTTTTCAATTACTCATAAAATAGCTAATGCGAATTGAGCATTACAATGTTAAAAATTATTTTCAATATGTCTTACATTGAAATCCATGATTGACCATATTCAGCTATTTAAATCACCTAGATATATGTAATATTGAATCCCTCCAGGGTGACCCGAGATGAGTGCAGGTAAGATTTTCGAAAAAAGAGCAAAGCCTAAGAGTCATATGAAGCTGATATCTATATGGGTTCCAGAAACCATGCTCAAAGCCCTCGATGAGCTTGTTGAAATGGGCTATTTCCCAAGTAAGAGCGAATTAATCAGATACGCAATAGCTGAATACCTAAGATCTACGAGAGGATTTGGAATCAACAGGAATATCCGCATGTTTTTTGGACCTTAAAATATTCGAAGATTTTTTATACGATCTCCTATTTTCTTTTTTATGGATAGCTTTTCGAGTCTCGAAATGAGAGTGCTAGAAGAAAATAGCGAATACCTTGGAGTTTCTAAGCGTTTACTAATGGAAAATGCTGGAAGACAAATAGCAGAATTTTGCAAAAAAATTCTTGGAAGCAGGAAAGCTAGAATAGTTGTCGTCGCCGGCCCAGGAAACAATGGCGGAGACGGATTTGTAGCAGCCAGATATTTATCGAAATTCTACGAAGTAGACGTTTTCCTAGCGTCAGATCCAGGCAAAATTAGAACTTTGGAGGCTAGAGAAAACTGGTCGATCCTAGAAAAAATGAAGCTTACTATCAGATTACATCACGGATATGATGTTGAAAATTTGGAGAAGCTTCTTGAAAAATCAGACTTGATTATTGACGCTCTTTTCGGCACTGGTTTGAGAGGAGATATTAGAGAGCCTTATGCAAGCATAATAAATCGTATAAATGCATGTTCAAAAGAAAAAATTATAATTGCGGTCGATATTCCATCTGGTTTAAATCCTGATACTGGAGATGTCTACGGAATTGCGGTAAAGGCTGACTATACGATAACTTTTCATGCTTTAAAGAGAGGCTTACTTGATCGTAGAAAGTATACTGGAGAAATTTTAGTCGTTGATATAGGCATACCACGCGAAGTCGAGTTTATGGCGGGACCAGGAGATGTCATCGCTGTTGTTAAACCGAGAAAAGCCTATTCTAAGAAAGGAGATTTTGGGAGAATATTAGTAATCGGGGGATCGAGAGATTACAGCGGAGCGCCAGCGTTATCAGCTTTAGCTGCTATCCGCACGGGTGCCGATCTAGTTACTATTGCGGCGCCTTCGAGCGTTGCCGATGTTATTAAAGCTTTTTCACCTGCACTCATAGTGAAGAAGCTTAGCAAGGAGAACTTGCATATAGACGATGTAGACATCCTTTTAAAGCTTTCAATGAAATCCGATGCGATCGTTATAGGACCCGGTCTAGGAATGAGCGAAGAAACTCAAGAAGCCATTGTAGAATACTTTTCGCTTATCAAGAATAAACCCTTAGTTGTCGACGCCGATGCTTTGAAAATCTTATCAAAACACCTAGAACTAATCAGAGAAGCCACGGCGATTTTAACACCGCACGCCGGTGAATTTAAGATATTATTTGGCATGGAAGTCCCGCTCAACCTTAAAGAAAAGGTTAGCCTCGTAAAGAAAATTGCAAGCGAAAATAAGATTGTTATCTTATTAAAAGGACATGAAGACATCGTGTCAGATGGCGAAAGGGTTAAGGTGAATTATACTGGAAATCCCGGCATGACTGTTGGTGGAACAGGTGACGTTTTATCTGGTATTGCCGCCACGTTCCTAGCGTGGAGCAATGACGCTTTCCACTCCGCTTCAGCAGCTGCTTTTATAAATGGACTAGCAGGAGATTTAGCTGTTAAAAAGCTCGGTTACCACATTACGCCACTAGACGTAATAGACAAAATACCTTCGGCAATGAAAAAATATAGTATCTAGTTTAATGACTAAGCTAGTTTTTTATGCAAAATTTCCAGGTATTGCTCTTCTCTATAATCCCATCCTTTTTCTTCATCAAACAAGCTAACTGGAATTGGCTTCCAGTAATATGTTGATTTTCTCAGCATAAACACGGCTTGTCGTGTTAGCCCGCATTCTTTAGCTAAATTCTCGACAAGCGAGGGTATTGTAGTTTCAATATCGTCGATCGGTATTTCTAACTCTACATAAAACTTGTTTCTTCTAATTTCTTTCGTTGCTAAGCATATAAAAGGAGTATTGGCTATAGCAAATGCAAACTTTTCAAGACCTGGCAAATCTTCGAATTCAAATTCGAACAAGTATAGCCCAGAAGTATGTGGAATAAATCTCGGAGTATATACGATATACCCGCATATCAACTTATCTTCGACGTGAGTATCATAATGATATTTTATTAAAGACCTGCTAACGTTTTTTACTTTAGCAATAGTAGCAAAACGAGTTAGCGCATTTTTCTGAAGCCAGTGAAGAATTGTAACGTCAATTTCATCAACACTAACTTTATATGAATCAGGCTCGGTGAAATGTAAACGATCGAACTTTCCACTTTGTATATCTGAGATATAAGATTTAACGTCGAATTTCCATATTTTATTTTTTTCATCGAAAAAATCGAAATTTGGAAGAAATGCTATATATTCGCCTGTAAAGCTCATTTTTAAACTAGATACCGCATAGCCCTTTCTAAGCTCATTTAGATATCTTTCAAAATTTTTTATTCTTTCAACAGGTATTGCGAAATGAGCAAATATGTCGGATTTATGTCCAAACGTAAAGTACATGCGATACAAAAAATCGTGAGACTTTAATATTTCACCAATTATAGTTCGAAAACCAGGTCTTACTTCTAGAAAAACGGAAATGTTCATCATACCTAGTTTATGAAATTTAGGAAGAACATGAATAGAAAGTAAGCCTTCATTTCTTAACTTAATAAACCTAGCATGAACAGTTCTCTTGGGAACATTTAGCTTCCTCGCGATCATTGATAAATTGCGAGGGCCAATGTTATATATCTCTTTAATAAGCTGAATGTTTAAACTGTCCAGATGCCCCAGAGATTTTGCAAAGTAGGATATGTCCTTGACTAATGTTTTTTTACGCATATTTTACACCTAGTTCATTCCAAGGGATATATAAGCATACAAGGTTTGAAAGTTTCTAATTTTATACATTTAAAATTAAGTTATTATGCTTATTTAAAAGTTTAGTTTATATACGTGCTGGTCTTTTTTATAATAAGATTTAATAACTCTAAAAATATACTATTCTCATAGTAAACATACAACAGAGGGAGGGTATTGACCACCCCGCTTAGCGCGGCTACAGTATCAGACAAGACCATGGAAGAATTTATTCTTTTTATCTTGCAAAATAGGATAAACATTATCGAGCCAGCTGTATCTCCAGCAACTGGAATATTATATCCAAAAATCCAGCCCTTCGCGAGTAAATATAAGCTGAACCCTTTAAAACTTCTTGAAAAAGCGGAGAAAATGGGCTTTCTTGAGAAAGAAGTCTTCGATAAAGTTATTTTCTGTCCTAAATGCGGCTCCCTGAGATATATTGCACGGCTTCATTGCACTAGGTGCGGCTCGAAAAACATAAAATCTTCTCGTATAATTGTTCACGAATTATGTGGTTATGCTGGCGTTGAGCTGGAGTTTAAAAAAGAAGATGATCAGCTGATATGTCCTAACTGTGGACAACCGATAGGAGAAAATTATCAGATTATAGGTGAGCTTTTTACATGT
>Ga0164310_10001290_pt1 | contig 14062 bp, 12 predicted proteins | sample GuaBasSedimGuay1_FD_121795 | JGI IMG/M metagenome (GOLD analysis project Ga0164310, IMG submission 121795) | Subseafloor sediment microbial communities from Guaymas Basin, Gulf of California, Mexico - Guay1, Core 4569-9, 0-3 cm | ecosystem: Environmental > Aquatic > Marine > Hydrothermal vents... | reverse complement strand
CTGTCTGTGTTTTTTATGAGTAGGCATTCTATTCCTCTGTATCTGGCTCTTCTGTAGAGTTCTACGTCTGATGTGAGTATTATTCTCTGCTCCTTTTTTGCTAGTTGTAGGAGTTCTGTGTCGCTTATGTCTCTTGCGTAGTGCACGTCCTGCCCAAGCATCCTGAGCCAGTGCGCCAGCCTACCCAGCATCCCGTCTACCAGAAATTTCATCTGCTATACCTCTGGCCTTCTCGGTGCAACTACGAATTCGCAGAACTCCGCCCCTTCTCCTACGCACTGCTCCTCCCTAACGGATATCTCCATACCCGTAAGCCCTGTGAGAAAGCCTGCCAAATGACCACGAATGAAGTGGCACCTCTTCTGTCCCGGGAGATAGTCCCTCAATGCGTCTACCTCGTATGAATGTAGGAGCTTGACTTTTCCTGTTCCTTTTTCTAAATCGAAGTTTATGATCTTCATTATTCCCCATCCAGCCGCCCTGTAGAGGTTTTCCCTCATTTTCAGGAGTTCTTCTTTGCTTAGCCCAAAACGGCTGAAAACTCTGTAGCTTTCCTTTCCACAGTTTACTCCTATCCAGTAGAGTCGGGCGGCCAGTCCGCCCGGTAGGAATCTCCAAGCTGCGGCTATGTCTTTGATTCTTAGAAGCACGATTCTCGCATCTAAGACGTACTTTGGGAAGTGGAAGTTTTCTGTTAGTATTCTCTTTGGTTGTGTATATTTGACTTCCTTTATGCCCTCGATGTTTTTTAGCTGTGTTGCTAGCTCCTCTAGTGTTGTTTTTAGGTCTGTGATTTCTAGGAAGGCTGTCCATCTTATTTCCTCTTTTTCTTTTTTAAAGAAGCCTGAAATGATTTTTGCTCCTGAGTCTGTTATGGTTTTTATGGCTTGTATTAGGGTTTTTTCGTCTTTTGCGAATAGGAGAAATTGGGATAGCTTTTTTCCTTCCTCAACAACCTCTATTATTGGGATTTGGTGAGGCACGAATTGCATTACTTCTCCAACACCCCAATCGACAATAGTACGTGAATTGCTAAAAGAATTTATGAATTTATTTTCCGACCAAGAATCACAGCGCTCTCGCCGGGTCTGGCGAGTATCTCCCCATCCCGCATTATGGTTTTTCCCGCAATTAGCGTCATCACAGGCTTACCTTTCACCTCCCATCCTTCAAAGGGGCTGTAGTGTGCTTTTGAGTGAAAGTTTGCCGGGTCAATCCTATACTTGCTTTTTGCGTCTACCACCACTAGGTCTGCCCAACCTCCAACCTCTATGCTTCCAACAGGTAGACCAAAAATTTCAGCTGGCCTCGTGGAGAGCAGATGCACGAGCAGTCGCCAAGATAGCACACCCCTATCCACTAGGGTGAGCATGAGTGGGAGCGTCGTCTCCAGGCCGGGAATGCCGGGAGGCACGCTCCACACGTCTTCCTGCGTCTTCTCCTCTATTGTGTGGGGTGCATGGTCGCTCGCAACCACATCTATGAGCCCGAGCCTCAGCCCCTCCAATAGGGCTTCGCATACGTCCCTCGACCTCAGAGGTGGGTCCATGAAGGCGAAGGTTCCCCATTTTTGCACCGTTTCCTCGCTTAGGAGTAGGTGGTGTGGTGTTGCTTCGCATGTTATTTCTGTTTTTCTTTTTGCTTCGTTGATTATTTTTATGCTTTGTTTTGTGCTGATGTGGCATATGTGCGTTTTTGCTTTTGTTTTTTCGATTATTGGGATTATTCTTTTTAGTGCTTTTATTTCTGCTTCTGGTGGGTGTGTTTCTATGCGGTCTAGGATTGATTTTGTTGTTTGTTTTTCCTTTTTTAGTTTTTGGATTGTTTTTGCGTCTTCGGCGTGTATTGAGACTGGTAGGCCTGTCTTTGCTATTTCGCTTAGGGCGTTTATTAGTATGTCGTCTCTGCTTGTGTCTAGCTTCGTGATGGGTTTATGTAGGTAGACTTTGAAGGCTGTGGCCCCGAGCCTAGCCATTTCTGGGATGTCTTCCAGCCTGTCTGGGAGGCCTGAATAGAGGCCGACACGGACAACGACCCTGCTTCTCGCCTTTTGAATTCTCTCTTTGAGCCTTAGAGGATTCGTTGTTGGGGGCTTGGTGTTGGGCATGTCTAGGATTGTTGTGTAGCCTCCTGCGGCCGCCGCACAGGTGCCTGTGTAGAAGTCCTCTTTGTAGGAAAGCTCCATGTCCCTCAGGTGGACGTGCACGTCTACGAGGCCGGGAAGAACCAGCAAACCCCCAACTTTAATCTCCCTATCCGCTCTTGGGAGGTTTGGCTCCTTAGCGACCTTCACGACTCTTCCATCGTCTACCGCTAAAGATGCTTCGACAAAGTCCCCATGAATGTAGACTTTTCCACCGACTATGTTTAGGTCTACCGCCTGCACTCTCAACTCCCCGGAAAAGCGGGTCCTAAAATATCCACTATTGGGGCGATTAGGGCCTTTTGTCGTTTTTCGTGCGGGGACGCCAAGTCTTTAGCCCTCTTCCTCCTCGCTCAGCTCTATGCGGCACTCCTCGCAGAGGAACTGGCCCTCGACCTCCTTTAAGTCCTCAGACCATTGGCCGCACCTGTCGCAGTAGCCCGAGATGGGCGTCCCCTCTTCAGCCTCCTCATACTCTATCTTCGCCCTTTCAATCATGATTTCAATTAGCTCTGGGGTAACCGATAGTACGTCTCTGCTCGTGATTATCCCGACGAGCTTTCCCCTGTGCATCACGCCGAGCCTCATGACGTTAAGCTGGCTCATCATCCTCGCAGCCTCCACGAGTGTTGCCTCCGCATCTATGGTTGGTAGGCCCTTCGTCATGACATCCTCAACCCTGAGCTTGCTGGCCCTTTTGTCCTCTGCAACTACATGCTCCACGATGTTCCTCGATGTTACGACCCCTATTGGTTCTTCGTGCTCGTCTAGGACTACGACGCCTCCTATGCGGTGTTTTCGCATGAGTTGGGCTGCTTCTAGGACTGTTGAGCCCTTCCTCACCCATATAACGGGGCTGCTCATCGCATCTTTGACTAGGATGCGTCCCCTAATCCCCAGTTCCGCCACTATGCTCCCCAATGGGAGTGGATGGGTTAGCCTATTTAAAATTACGATGACACGATTCTGCCCGTCCCGTAGGGTATGCGTCTACGAAACTCCTCAGGTGGAATTTGCGAGATTTTTTTGCGTAGTTCGGAGGGCGCAACCTGCATCAGCCTCTTCCTAATCTGCTCCGCAAGCACCCTCGCAGGCGTGTTCCCCGGACAGTAAGCCACGTAGATAGGCGTCTTCTCCTTGATTGTCTCCGCCGGCCCCCACAGAAGCTCGATTTCTTCGCCGTTTTTCCTTAGGATTCCGAAGGCGAGCCTTAAGGAGACTCCACGAATGTAGTTTCTTTTTCCATGTATCATGAGGGCGCCCTTCGGCAGGTACTGCCCCGAGGGTGCGGAGAGCTTAACCTGTTCAGGTCTAACCCAGTAGACGTCTATGGCGTTTAGGCCCATTTTCCAGGCCCTGGAGTGGGAGGCGGCGAACTGCGCAGCTTCACGGATGGTTTTCACTCCAGCCTTTTCTCCATTCTTTACTAGGACTAGGGGTGCTCCTGCGATTTCTGCGTGTAGGACTATGTCGCTTGGCTCCATCCTCCTGCGTGCCAGCCTTACGTTGCTTTTTGCGTCTTTCCCAGCGACTACCAAGATGCCCTCAGAGGACTGGAACCACCTGAACTGCTCATACCACGCCCTCTTATGGCGTTCAGCTCTTTCTAACTTCGGCTTCTGAGCCTTTGCTGATTCAATCCTAGACTCTACCTTCTCCAGCTCCTCTAAGGTCTTTTTCATGGCCTTTTCTGCTCCCTGAGCCTTTCTCTCCCACTTCTTTGCCTCTTCGTAGTATTTGGATGCGTTTTCTTGTGCTGTGAGCCTGAAGTCTAGCTTAGCCCTCAAGCCGTCTAGGTCTACCTCCACAGAGCTTTCCGCAGGGCTTATTGACAGAACAGCTAGCGGAGCCTCCTGCTTAAGTCGCTCCTCTACGTCAGTCCATTCTATGCCTTCAGCCCTCATCCGTCTTATCTCATGCAGGATTTGGCTTAGTTCTCCCAGATGAGTGTATATTTTGTCTCCAATTTTCCTAGCGTCTTCCGCTTTTCTCCTAAACTCCTCTAAGGCTTCTCTTTGCTCCTCAAGAACCCTTTCAAGCCTCTTCTTTTCCTCTTCCTCCCCTTTTGTCTCTGCGGATGCGATTCTTTTTGCTTCTAGCTTTGCGAAGTATTCGTCTAGTGCTTGGTTGAAGCTCTCGAAGGTTATGCTCTTCAGGTTTGCGTAGACTTGGAGCTTGACTGGAACCACGTCTACCCATTCTTCGCCGTCTACCACTATCTGTGGCTCTAGGCTCCCAACCCTTATGGCTGAGGCGAGACCGCAGGTCTGCATGTGAATCCTCTGTAGCTCCTCGTCCGTTATTTCTTGGCAGGGTTTTTTCTTGTCTACCTCCGCCCTCAGCAGTATTTCCTCTGCGTAGAGGCCGCTGATTCCGAGATGCCTCACCAACCCCCTAACGACTTCTAAGTCCCCGTATTCTCTGATTTCTTCTAGGTTTTCTATGGTGAGTGTGAGGGGGTTTACTGGGGATGATGGCGGGTATTTGAAGACTTCCCCCCTGATTATGTTTCTGTGGCTCATCCGCCTGTATCTCAGGGCTTGGAGTATTCGGCCCTCCATGTCTACCAATATTATGTTTCCGGCCCCGAACAGCTCGGAGACGAGCTGGAACCTCCCAGCCTGACCCTCGACGTGAATTGAGACTATCCTGTCGAAGTCGTGCTGTTGAACATCTATTATTCTGCCCCTCCTCAGGTGCTTCCTCAGCGCCATGCAGAAGGCTGGGGGCTTCGGGGGCTTCTCCCGCTTATAAGCTGTTAAATGCATACGTCTACCAGCTTCTATGAGCAGCGTCTTTGGTGGTTGGCGGGGACGGCGAAGCTTTAAGAGTAGGGTTGCGCTATCAATTTGGTAAATGTTGGCGATGTGGAAACCTAGTATGGCGTCCCTAAGCTCCCTAGTTAGGGCTGTAACGTCGAAGTTCGTGAGGGATTCCTTAGCCATGAACCTTCTCCTACCCTAAGGAGGTGAATAAGCTTTGAAGCCCTTAAGCATTATCTACTGGAGTAGGGCTGTCATGGGCGTGATTGTTGGGGTTTTCTGCGGGGCTGTTCAGGCGTTTCTAGAAGTTTCTATGCTCATGTGTATAGTTCTAGCCATAGCAGTCTACGTGATTACGCACAGGCTCTACGAGAGGTCGTATAGACTGGTCGTCGAAAACCCGAGGGCGATAACGACGACGGGCTTAGACGCCTACCTACTCCTGTGGCTTGTCTTCTGGACGCTGACTTATACGCTGTTGCTTGGCCTTCCTTGACGGCTTTCGTTTCCTCAAATACTGCATGTAGTCGCTCCAAGCAGAGAAGAAACCCCTATCAAAGTCGGTATGAATCGGGTTTTCTGCATGCCTAGCGATCTCACCGCTATATTTCTCGATCTTCTCCTTGCAGTCTAGGCTGTGTATGAGCGAATAGGGGTCTTCACCCGACTTAAGCAGGGTCATCATTCCGTTTAGGGCGTGGATGTAGCCTTCAATCCATTCAGAATTCACGTCTGGCTTCGCTCTCTTTAGGCTTCTCCTCACGCTTTTCAGTAATTTTTCCGCATCGCTGAACCTTCTTTCGTTCATCGTCGAGAAAAACCTCATAATTGTCCTGCCTGTCAATTTTTAGCGCCTCTCCAGCTCTTCCTCGCTGACATCCTCAATACCGTTCTCGGTTATCTTAAAGACGACCTCGCCCTCGGGTAGGTAGGGGCTGGATACGAGCCTCGCAATTCTTATCTGCGTCTTGGGCTTTTTACGCAGGAATATCCTCGTGTGACTCGTGTGGGCGACCACGTGGCCCCCAATCGGGTGCACAGCATCCCCATAGAAGATGTCGGGCTTAGCCATAACCTGATTCGTTACAGCCGCAACAGCGTTAAAGGCCCTAGCAAGCCTCAAAAGCTTATGCATGTGCTTATTCAGCTTCTGCTGGCGCTCAGCCAAGGACTCCCTACCCACATACTCACTCCTAAAGTGAGCAGTCAGCGAGTCAATAACGATAAGCCTAATATTATTCTCCTTAATTATGCGGTCAGCATGGTCCAAAAGAAACATCTGATGGTCAGAAGTGTAGGCCTCAGCATAAACAATATTCTTCACAACCTCATCAGGGTCTAGGCCAACATGCTCAGCCATACGCACAACCCTCTCAGTCCTAAAAGTCTGCTCAGTATCAATATACAACGCACCACCACCCAAACCACCACGCTCAGGAGGCAACTGAACATTCACACACAACTGCATACAAAGCTGCGAGTTGTGCATGATTGTCGGGCTTTCTCCTCCGACGAAGTTGTGGGCGCCAGGAACCACGAAGTCGTAGACGTAGTCGTTGTGCGGTATTAGCTCGACCTCATCCACTATGTCCCAAGAGAACTTCTCAACAGTATCCATATAGCTTAGTGCTTCCTTGATGTGGCCTATTCTCTCCTGCACTTCGTTCAGCAGCGCTTTTCTTATTTTCTCTCGCTTCTCCCCGTCTTTCGGCAACCCCCTGACGATGTAATTCTCTATCGAACTCTTGCTGACTCCGAGCCTCATTGCCAGTGTCGTCTGAACAGGATAGGGCGCCTTTCTGTGGATTTCGATAAAGGTTTTTTGCGTTAAGTTTGGTGATTCCTCTATTTCCTTTCTAAGTTCTTCGAGTAGCTCCAGTGCCTCATGGAAGAGTTGCTTAAGTTTTTGAAGTGTCTGCTCGTTCACGAAGAATTTTCTGCTTTTCCATCGGTTATGCAGTAGTATTGAGCCAGCTGTTGTTTTTCTATACTTCTTTGAGAAGGTTTTTGGCTTTCTGCCCCTGTGGGCGCCGAAGCTTAATTGGAAGAGTCTCCTAAGTTTTCTGGCGATTCTAACAGGGTAGCCATAATAGCTGTTTCTCGAATTAATGTCGTAGCTCTTAAACTTGTAAGGTAGACTTTTAAGCTTCTCCCTGCCATCCCCGACGATATACAGCCTGTAGAAGGTGCCATATCCAGCTACATGCTTGGCTCTTCTTGTGGTCTCTATTCCCAAGCGGGCGAGGAGATAGCTCAGCTCCACCGCTAAACGCCTGCTCTTCGTGGTCAGTTCAACAGAATCTGATAGGTGGCCATCCCCCTCTATGTATCCTGCCAGAAAGCTTCGGACGATTTCCTCCGGGCCGTGAAGAACCTCCGGAGGTATGTATTTGTCCCCAGCTCTGCATTTAGCCAGCTTTCCAAGCCACTCCTCCACAGGTTTCCGTAGAAGCACAGTATATGCTCCTCTCACTCTCCTGATGGTAGCCCCGACGCCGAACCTCCTCTCCACGTAATTGCCTATCCATGTTGCCAGCTCTTTATTGGCTGTGGTTATGGAGGTGGGGTTTCCAGTTCCCTCAGCGACGAATAGCCCGAGGAAGTAGGCATCATCCTCGGTCAGTTTCACATTCTTCTCCGGAATTTTCAAGTGTTTTGGTGCGGCTATGAAGTCTCCAGGCCTTAAGTCTCCAGCTTTTACCCATTTTATTTCGCCGTTTTCGTCTATGGTGAGGAAGGCGTGTTGCTTTGTCGCTTTAATTACCCTTCCTCTCCTTGTTCTGATTTTCAGGAGCCATTTCACCCTCTCCCTGTAGAGGTGGGAGGCTGGAACCCTCTTGAATTCTCCGTCTACGAAGGAGAGGACGTGAACGTTTTTAAGCGGAACTAGTGTTCCAGTTTCGTCCTGTATTTCTCCGAATTTTGAGCGGTAATGCTTATAGATTAGGCCAATCTCCTCTATGTGTGCTTCGTCTGGGTTGAAGTAGAGGACTGGGGTTTCTCCTGAGACGCATTTTCCCGACCCGAATTCGCCGTAGAATTCTGTTATGCTTTGTGTTTCTAGTCCTCCTCCTAGTAGTGTGTCTAGGGCTTTGCTTCCTGTTGTTAGTCTTTGGACGTTTTGTCTCATTTTTAGGAGTTGGTCTGCTGTTATGAATTGTAGTGTTATGGTGGAGCGGGCTGTTTCAATGAGTTTTGCGGCTCTTTTTTCGCTTAGTCCTGCTTCCATTAGTTCTTTTATTGTTGCTGTTGCTATTGATTCTATTGTGTGGAAGCCTAGCTCTCTTAGCTTTTTTGCTGTGGCTGGGCCTACGCCCGGTAGGTCTTCAAGGCGTTTGTATTGTGGCTCCATGCTCTCTTCCATCCTGCGTCCAACTGTGGATTTGTTTTTGACGTATTTAAGTTGGCTGTAGGTGGGGATGGCACAGTTCGTGGAGAGACGGGTGAAAGTTTTACGAAAGTAGTATAAGCCGAAACACCTTTAGCCAATGACGGAGGCGGAGAATTTGTTGGTAGACTTGGTCGAAGATGTGGCCATAGAGCTTCTACGCAGGGCAGTAATATACCTGCCTGAAGACGTGAAGGCCGCCCTAAGAAAGGCCTACGACGAGGAGGAAAGCCCAGCAGCAAAAACCCAGCTGGAGGCAATACTACGCAACATAGAGCTGGCTGAGGAGATGGAGAGGCCCATCTGCCAAGACACGGGCACAATAATCTTCTACATTAAGGCTGGAGAAGAGGTTCGGGGCCTAAGCAGAATCGAAGAGGCGCTCCGTCGGGCAACCATCCGAGCCACGAGCGAGGTGCCCCTCAGGCCAAACGCAGTAAACCCCCTAACAGGAAAAAACAGCGGGGACAACACTGGACGCTTCATACCACACATAAATTGGAGCATAGTTGAGGGAGACAGCATAGAAATCACAGTCATGCCGAAGGGTGGGGGCTCCGAGAACACCTGCTGCCTCGCCATGCTAAACCCCGGAGAAGGCCTAAACGGGCTGAAGCGCTTCGTGGTAGACGCAGTCCTAGAGGCTGGGGCGAAGCCCTGCCCCCCAGTCATTCTGGGGGTCGGCATCGGAGGAGGCTCGGATATAGCGATGAAACTAGCGAAAAAGGCCCTTTTAAGGCCCCTAACACGCCACAACCCAGACCCAGAAATTGCTAAGCTCGAACAGGAGCTCCTCGAGGCCGTTAACATGACTGGCATAGGCGCCATGGGCCTGGGCGGAAAGACGACCTGCTTCGGGGTGCATGTCGAATATGCTTATAGGCATCCAGCTTCATATCCAGCGGCTGTGGCTTTTCAATGCTGGGCGGCTAGGAGAGCCACAGCGGTGATACGGGGGGACGGCACCGTAGAGTATAAGACTGAGCCGGGGGTGGTGTAGAAATGACCACATATAGGTTGAGAACCCCGATACCTGAGGAGGAGGTAAGGCGCCTCAGGGTTGGGGACACGATTTACGTCTCCGGAATAATGGTTACTGCGAGGGATGCGGCTCACAGGCGTGCCCTCGAGCTTTATAGGCGTGGGGAGTCCCTGCCCGTGGACCTGCGTGGAGGCGTCCTCTTTCACTGCGGCCCCATAGTTCGTAAGTCTGATGGAGGCTGGGAGGTCATCGCCGCCGGCCCCACAACTAGCACGAGGATGGAGGCCTTCGAGTCGGACTTCATCAGGGCTTATGGGGTCAGGGTTGTGGTTGGTAAGGGTGGTATGGGCCCAAAGACGGCTGAGGCGATGAGGGAGTTCGGAGCAGTCTACGCAGCCTTCACGGGTGGCGCCGCCGTCTTAGCGGCTAAGGCGATAAGGCGTGTTGTCGGGGTGGAGTGGCTGGACCTTGGTATGACTGAGGCTCTCTGGATATTCGAGGTCGAGGACTTCGGCCCACTCACAGTCGCCATAGACACGCATGGAAACAACCTGCACGAGGAGGTTCGCAGAAGAGCGCAGGAAAACAGGAATAAAATTCTAGAGAGACTTGGAATTGGTGGAGCGCCATGACGACTCCAGAGGTCATAGAGGTAGACGTGGCGATAGTCGGCGCCGGGCTAGCAGGGCTGAGGGCGGCCATCGCATCAGCAGAAACGAACAGCAAGCTGAACATAGCGGTAATCTCAAAGATTTACGCAGTCCGCTCCCACTCGGTCTGCGCACAGGGGGGAACAGCCGCAGCTCTACGTGAAGGAGACTCCCCAGAGCTACACGCATGGGACACAGTCAAAGGCTCAGACTTCCTCGCAGACCAAGACGTAGTCGAGTTCTTCACGAAGCGGGCGCCGGAAGAAGTAATCAAGCTCGAGCACTGGGGCTGCCCTTGGAGCAGAACCCCGGACGGAAAAATAGCCCAGAGGCCCTTCGGGGGCCACAGCTTCCCAAGGGCGTGCTATGCGGCTGACATGACGGGGCTGCACGAGATGCACACGCTGTATGGTAAGGCACTGTCCTACGACAACATCGAGTTCTACGACGAGTGGTTTGTCACCTCGCTGGTCGTCGAGGACAATTCGGTGAAAGGCCTGACAGCGATAGAGCTGAAAACCGGGGAGATGCACGCCTTTGCGGCTAAAGCCGTGGTTATGGCGACTGGCGGGACGGCAAGAATGTATGAGTTTACGACTTTCTCGCACTCAGCCACAGGCGACGGGATGGCCATCGCCTACAGGGCGGGGGCGCCCCTCATGGACATGGAGTTTGTTCAGTTTCACCCGACGGGGCTGGTTCCATCGGGCATACTCGTAACTGAGGGTGCCCGTGGAGAGGGAGGCTACCTAATCAACGCTAAGGGTGAGCGTTTCATGAAGCGGTACGCCCCCGACAGGATGGAGCTGGCTCCGAGAGACATTGTCTCTCGTGCTGAGAAGAGGGAACTGCTCGAGGGGAGGGGCTTTTCTGGGCCTTACGGGCCATACATAGGGCTTGATATTAGGCACTTAGGCGAGGAGAAGATAAACAAGAGGCTCCCTCTGGTTAGGGATGTGGCGATGCACTTCGCTGGGGTAGACCCCGTGGAGGAGGTTATACCCGTGAAGCCTGCGGCCCACTACACGATGGGCGGGATAAAGGCGAACATTAGGTGCGAAACCCCGCTGGCTGGGCTTTATGCGGCTGGGGAATGCGCCTGCCTAAGCGTCCACGGCGCCAACAGGCTCGGGACAAACTCGACCATAGATTGCCTAGTTTTTGGTGCAGTGGCTGGGGAGGAAGCCGCAAAGAGGGCGTCATCCATAAGCACAACACCCAGTCTACCTAAAGAACAGCTGAGACGTGAAGAGAGCAGAATCTTTGACGACCTGCTCGGGAGAAACGGGGACCACACAGTTCCGGAGATAAGGGCTAAGCTCAGGAGGGTTATGAGTGAGAAGGTTGAGATTTTCAGGACTGGAGAGCAGCTTGAGAGCGCTCTGAAGGAGATTAGGGAGTTGAAGAGGGCCTTCGAGAACGTGAGCGTCGAGGATAGAGGTAGACGGTTCAACACGGCGCTCACGCAGGCCCTAGAACTCAGCTCCATGCTAGACATATCAGAGGTTACGACCATCAGCGCCCTAGCCAGAACGGAGTCTAGAGGGGCGCACGCACGCCTAGACTACCCAGAGAGGAACGACAAAAACTGGCTGAAACACACGCTCGCCTACTACACGCCCGAAGGCCCAAGACTGGAGTACCTGCCCGTAACCATAACGAAGTGGCCCCCAACAGTCAGAAAATATTAGGGAAGTGTCTGGAGGGTTGTCCCATGTCCTTTAAGGAGAAGATTGTCGAGTTTAGGATAAGCCGCTACGACCCAGAGACAGGCAGGCACTATGTATCAACTTATAAGGTGCCGGTAATTAAGGGGACGACGCTTCTCGACGCCCTGCTCTACATAAAGGACAACCTAGACCCAACCCTAACCTTCAGGTATTCCTGCAGGATGGGGCAGTGCGGGAGCTGCGGAATCCTCGTCAACGGGAAGCCCATGCTGGCGTGCTACACCCAAGTCCTAGACTTAAACTCGGACGTGATTGTTATCGAGCCTCTGCCGGGTATGCCCGTAATCAGGGACTTGGTCGTGGATGTTAAGCCCTTCTTTGGCATGTATCGCAGGATTAAGCCCTACCTCATAAAGCCTGAAGAAGCCATGAAAAGCCCCGAGGAGTTTAGGCAGCCGCCTGAGAACTTCTGGGAGATTTGGGACTTGACCGTCTGCATTAAGTGCTCCATCTGCTACGCCTCCTGTCCAGTGAACATAGACGACAGCTTCTTCGGGCCAGCAGCCCTAGCGACGAACTACAGGTTTATGGTAGACGTCAGGGATGAGGGCCTCGAGGAGAGGCTCAACGCCGCCTCTGAAACGGTTTGGCTCTGCACTTCCTGCAATTCGTGCACGCTTATGTGCCCGAAGCGTGTGGATGGTGCGAGCTCCGTCGTGGGGACGAGGAGCTACATAGTGGAGAGGGGCTACATACCGAGAAACGTGAAGGAGGTGCTGGAAAGCGCCTTCACCTACCACAACCCCCTGCGCACCTCCCAAGCGAAGAGGCTCGGCTGGGCTGAGGGCCTAGACATAAAAGTGCTACCAGAAGCGGGAACAGCTGAAACCCTATACTTCGTCTGCTGCTCAGCCGCCTACGACCTGAGAAACCAAGAGGTCGCCCGCTCGACGGCGAAAATCCTCAAGCACCTAAACGTAGACTTCGCCAACCTCGGGAAGGAGGAGTGGTGCTGCGGAGACCACATACTCCGAATGGGCGAACAAGGCCTCTTCGAGGAGCTAGCCGAACACAACGTCTCCATGTTCGAGAAATATAAGGTAGACAATGTAATCGTCGTGTCGCCCCACTGCTACAACACCATGCGAAACGACCAACCCTACAAGGGGCTTGGGCTAAACGTCCAACACCACACCCAAGTCATAGCGGAAGCAATAGACGCAGGAAAACTCAAGCCAGTCAAGGAGATACGCAAGAGGGTGGCCTACCACGACCCCTGCTTCCTCGGGAAGAGGAACAACATCTACGAGGAGCCGAGAAAAATCCTAGAGTCTATTCCGGGCCTAGAGCTGATAGAATTCAGGCGCAGGAGGGAAAACAGCTACTGCTGCGGCGGAGGCGCAGGAAGAGTCTGGATTGAGGAGGCGCCTCCAGAAAAGCGACCCTGCGTCGAAAGAGCGAGGGAAGCCCTAGAAATAGGGGCTGAAATCATAGCGGTCGCCTGCCCCTTCTGCATAACAACCCTAGAAGACGCCATAAAAGTCCTAGAAGCGGAAGAAAAAATCCAAGTAAAAGACATATCGGAGCTGGTGAAAGAAGCCTGCAACCTATAACCAAACTTTTTTATATTTAATCCAAACAATTGGTAATTAGTATGAGAGATAGACGCACATTATATTATAGATATATAAGCAAAGATGAACTCATTTCTATTTTTAAGAAGTTTAAAGTTGAATCTCTGAGCGGTATCACATATTTCACTTACGAAAGATTCGACGATGCGAATGAAGCGCAAAGGCGGTTAGCCTTATCTAAAAGACCAGAATATAGGATAGGTCCCATACCAGAAGAGCACATGCCATACATCCCTTACAAAGGCACAGTGCCTCCCACCAAATCCGCTCCGGGAGGGGCGCCCGAAATTTACATAACAGAACCGCTATTTCTAGTTCCAGAACTAGACCCAGTCTACCTACTCGGTATTTATAAGTTTGATTTCGGCGATGAAAAAGGAAGATTTATTAAACCGTGTTGTGAAGTAAGGTTTGGGAATGAAGTTTTGGTCGAGAAATTGGAGGATTTAAGCAAGAATTCATATGTCAGTGAAGAGAAACTTAATAATACTTGGGAAGTTGTGAAGGATAGGTATCGTAGAATTGAGGGAGAGCTTCGAAGAATAGCGGAAAGCTGGGGCCTCAAACTGAGGCCCTTTCCATGGGATGAAATGTATGTGGAGTTGGTGGGTCGGGGCTTCCTTATCAGAGTGGACTTGAAGAATGAGAATAATATAGAGTTGAAATTGGTAAAGTGGAGGGGAGGGAAGGTTTCTGAAGAGGAATCTATAGGTAGGGCGGAAAGTATAGAGGGCGTCCCGTCTATGATTGAAGAGACGCTAAGAGAGATGGATTGGTTAGAGTAGGTCGTAGATTTCTCCGCTTTCTATAAGCGCTATTTCTATTTTATTTGG
>Ga0164310_10001289_pt1 | contig 14070 bp, 13 predicted proteins | sample GuaBasSedimGuay1_FD_121795 | JGI IMG/M metagenome (GOLD analysis project Ga0164310, IMG submission 121795) | Subseafloor sediment microbial communities from Guaymas Basin, Gulf of California, Mexico - Guay1, Core 4569-9, 0-3 cm | ecosystem: Environmental > Aquatic > Marine > Hydrothermal vents... | reverse complement strand
CGGGTAAACGTGGCAAAACTGGGTCAAATCCGGCTAAAGCCTTCAATCCAAATTCACTCAACTCAATTGCGCTCAGTATACACGCGATTTGGAAATCGCGGCTACAAAACGGGAATTGCTGATTCGTGAGAAGAAAGAACGAGAGGGGAGGCCCGATGTCTGGGACGGAATCAATTGAGGAGCGCACCCGCCAGCAGTTGCAGCGCCTCAAATGGGCTATGATGTTTGCTCCCTTGCTGTTGCTGGCGCCGTATGCGGGTTACAAGCTGCTGGGGCTGGGGATTCAATGGCACGAGGTGTTGTTGGATACAATCGTGTTGAGCGTGGGCAGTTTCGCGATGATGCACGTCTCCTTCTCCATCATCTTTCGCCTCTATGCCCGCAGTATGCAGCAGAGAAGGGCGTTGCGTGAGGGGGAGGAGCGCTACCGGACGCTGTACCTGGAACTATCGGCCCTCAATGCAGTAACCCAGGCCTTGTCCTCCTCGCTGGAACTGCAAGACATCTTGGATGAGGCTCTCTCTTGCACAGTCCACGCCATGGGATTCACTGGGGGTTTGGTCGCTCTGGCAGAGCGTGAGGGTAGCCTGGCACTCCATAGCCACACGGGATTGCCGCCCTCCCTCACCGAACGTCTGGAGACCCAGGGCCTAAGCGACACGCTGTGTGGCTTTGTTTACCGGGAAAGAGAACCCCTGAGCCTGAAAGATTTACGTCAAGGCGCGCCGGTAGACGTGGATAAATTGTTAGAGTTAGGAATACTCTCCTACGCCGGAGCGCCGATAGTTTACCAGGATCGCGCTTTGGGTACATTTTGCCTCTTTGGTACCGAGCCTCATCTTTTTTCTGAAAGCGACAATGCCTTGCTAACCGCTATCGGCCAGCAGATTGGCGTGGCGGTGGAGAACGCCCGTCTTTTTGGCGACGCCGTGCGCGAGCGTGAAATAGGCCGCACCCTGCTCAATACCGCCGAGACCTTGAGCACGACGCTGCGACTGGACAAGCTGCTTGAGCGCGTTCTGGACGAACTCCAGCGGGTAGTGCCATACGACGCCGCCTCAATCAGTATGCTGCGCGATGAGCGTTGTTGGACAGTCGCCTCCCGTGGCCTGGAACAGACCTCTGCAGGGGGATTTATCTTGGAGGAGCGCCCTCTGGTGCGACGAACCGTGCGCGAACGGCGCCCCATCATCGTTCCAGACGTGCGCGACGAACCTGACTGGGCGACTGTCGAAGGGTTAGGGCAGGTTCGCTCCTGGCTGGGCGCGCCCCTGATCTCAAAAGACAAAGTCATCGGCGTGCTGATGATAGATTCCCATCACCCAAACACATACCACGAAAGGACATCCCGTTTGGCCCTCGCCTTTGCCCATCAAGTGGCCCTGGCTATTGAAAACTCGCGCCTGTATGAACAGACACGGGCGCAATTGCGCGAGGCCACTGTGCTGCATAGCGTGACATCCGCCCTCTCATCCACCTTCGATATGGGTCAGATATTGCCCTACGTGGCCCGCAGCCTGTGTGAGATACTGAACGGCACCAGTGTCGAGATTTACAGCCTGGACGAGGAAGCCAACACTGTCGCCATCGTCGCCGCTTACGCGACATCTGATGCCAGCGAGGAAGAGCGGCGCTCGAACCTGGGCCAGACCCACGCGCTGGCCGAACTCCCTGTCACAGCGAAGGCCCTGGGCCAACGCCGGCCCTTGCAACTACGGGTGGATGACCCCGACGCAGACCCGCGCGAGCGGGCCAGATTGGAAGCTCGCGGCGCGCGGGCCGCGCTGCTCCTGCCTGCGGTGGCCGGCGACCGCGTGTTGGGCTTTGCCCAGATGTGGGAGAGTCAGACCTCCCGCCGCTTTACCGCGGGGGAGATCGCGACAGGCCACACGCTGGTTCATCAGGCAGCTGTTGCAATGGACAACGCTCGGCTATTTGCAGAGATTCAGCGCCGCGTGCGCGAACTGCAGCTGCTCCACGACGTGGGCCTGGCCGCTGCCTCTGGCTTGCGCCTGGAAGAGACCCTACAGGCCGCCGCTGAGGCTCTGGCCGCCGAGTTAACGGACGCCCGCGTGGCCCTCATGCTATTGGAGCCGGGAAGCGGCACGTTACGCATAGAGGCCAGCGTTGGCTACCGGCCCGATATGGTCAAAGGCCTGCGCCTGCAAGCGGGTGAGGGCATCACAGGCTGGGTGGCGCGGCACGGCCAGCCCATTCTGTCGCCCGACGTGCGGTCAGACCCCCGCTACATCGAGATAGATCCCGCCATCCGCTCCGAACTGTGCGTCCCTATGACCGCCGGCCCATTGATTGTCGGCGTCCTCAATGTCGAAAGCCCCCACACTGATGCCTTCACAAAAGACGACCAGCAACTATTGGGTACGCTGGCCAGCAACCTGACCATGCTCGTGGAGCGAGCGCGCTTGTTCGAGGAGGTAGAGGCCGCCAGAGTCGAGTTGCAGCAGCGGGCAGGGGCGTTGGAGGAAGCGAACGTCCGCCTGAAGGAACTCGACCGGCTCAAAGATCAGTTCCTCGCCAATATGAGCCACGAACTTCGCACTCCGCTCAATTCCATCCTCGGGTTTTCTGAAGTACTGATTGATGGGCTGGTGGGCGAGTTGCCCCCTGAGCAAAAGGATTGTGTGCGGGACATCCACTTTAGCGGCGAGCACCTCTTGACCCTGATCAACGACATTCTCGACCTATCCAAGATCGAAGCTGGCCGCATGACGCTGTCCCCGGCCCCTGTTGACGTGGAGATGTTACTGGCAGGGGTGCAAGCCACGATTGCGCCGCTGCTTGAGAAAAAATCGCAAGTGCTGGAAATCGAATGGGATGATGACCTGCCCATTCTCATCGCCGACCTCTTTCGCATCAAGCAAGTGCTACTGAACCTGCTCAGCAACGCCAACAAGTTCACTCCCTCCAAGGGGCTGATCACTCTCTATTGTCGCCTGGCCGACCCGGCTACGATACTTTTCTCCGTGACCGATACCGGCATCGGCATCAAGCCGGAGGATCAGGAACTCATCTTTGAGGAATTTCGCCAAGTAGACGGCTCGGCCTCGCGGGAGATGTCGGGCACCGGTCTGGGATTGGCTATCAGCAAACGACTGATCGAAATGCACGGCGGCCATATCTGGGTCGAAAGCGAGTACGGGCGCGGGTCAACTTTCTCCTTCCTGCTCCCGCTCGCCGGCCCCCCGGAGACAAGACCGGAGCCGGCGCGCAAAACCGCGCTGCTTCCACAAAGCAAGATCGTGTTGGTGGTCGAGGATGATCGCCAGTTCAACAATCTACTGGCCTTCTACCTGCGCCAGGAAGGGTATACGCCCGTGCAGCACTATAGCGGCACGGGCGTGCTGGAGCGGGCCAGCGAACTGCGCCCGGCCCTGATCACCTTGGATATCATGCTCCCTGAGCAAGACGGCTGGGACGTGCTGCGCGCGCTCAAGTCGGACCCTCAAACCAAAGACATCCCGGTGCTGTTCATCTCTGGGGTGGAGGACGGAGAATTGGCCTTTAGCCTGGGAGCGGTGGATTATCTGGTCAAGCCGGTGCGCCGGGAGAATCTGCAAACCTTGCTCGAAAAGCTGGCGCCCCCCGAGCCTCCGGCGCGAAAAGTCAAAGTGTTGGTTGTGGATGACGAGCCTAAATTAGCTCCTCTGTTGCAAGAGATGTTGCCCGCCGAGTCCTACACCCTGCTTATGGCGCTTGACGGCAAAGAAGGACTGGCTCTGGCGCGCAGCGAGCACCCCGACACAATATTGCTCGACCTGATGATGCCGGGTATGAGTGGCTTTGAAGTGTTGGAAAAACTCGGGGCGGATGAAGAGACGGCCGGAATCCCTATCATCATTCTCACGGCCAAAGACGTGACCGAGGAGGAACGCAGGTTTCTCGACGATCACATCCAGGGATTGATGAGCAAGGCCGCTCTTACCTCGCAATCACTGCTGGAGGAACTGCACCGCCTGGACGCGCGGCGGCAATAACCCGGTTGGGCAACCACCCAGTCGCCTGGATGAGCCGTTCTCGTGATGGGCGGCGATACACACTCTTTACAATTGCACCGCGTGTGCTACAATAACTTTCACTATGAGCAACCCTCGCCTGTTACTGGCCTCCCAATCCCCCCGTCGCCGCGAGTTGCTGACGTTGCTGGGGTTGCCCTTTGGCGTGACCGTGGCGGACGTAGTCGAAGCCCCCCAGCCAGGCGAACCGCCATACGATCTAGTCGCCCGCTTGAGCCAGGACAAGGCCCACGCTGTGGCCGTTCCTCCCGATGCCCTCGTCATTGCCTGCGACACCGTCGTCGCGCTCGAAGGTGAACTGCTGGGCAAGCCCCGCGACGCAGCCGAGGCGACGGCGATGCTGAAACGTTTGCGCTCAAGGCCCCATACCGTCTACAGCGCCATCACCTTGCTGGAGACTACCGCCGGCCGCGCGCTGACTCAGGTGGCCGAGACCCAGGTGGTGATGCGGGCCTACAGCGACGCCGAAATCACCGCCTACGTCGCCGGCGGCGACCCCATGGACAAAGCCGGCGCTTATGCTATTCAGCACGCTGGCTTCCATCCCGTCGCCGAGTTGCGGGGCTGCTACGCCAACGTGATGGGGCTACCCCTTTGCCACCTCACCCGCCGCCTGCGAGACTGGGAAATTGAGCCGCCCAACGACGCCCCCACCGCCTGTCAGGCCCACATCGGTCGCCGTTGTGCAACCTATGCCGCTATTCTGAATGATCTATGATGACAAGTTGCAAGTTGCAAGTCGCAAGGTGCAAGTCTGCAATCCTGCTCATACTCCTACTGGTTGGTTGCGGCAGCCCCCTGACCACCCAATCACCCAACTACCCGACTGCCCAGCCAACCGGCCAACCGACTACCCTACCATCCAACCAACCGCCCCCCCCCGAGACGACTGCCGCCGCCTTTCTCGATGCTTGGGAATCGGGCGATTATGGCGCGATGTACGCTCGTCTCTCCATCGCCAGCCAGACTGCCATTGACGCCGAGAGCTTTACCCAGCGCTACCAGAACGCGCTTACCAATGCCACCGTGCTCACCGTCACCACGCGTCTCCAGTCCGCGCTGCAAGAAGACGACCAAGCTCACGTCGCTTACGAGCTAACGTTGGACACGGCGCTGGTAGGCGCATTGATCACCGACACAGTCATGTCACTCAGCCTGCACGCAGGACAGTGGTGGGTGGACTGGGACGCGGGGCTGATCTGGCCGCAATTGGCGGGCGGCCGCTACTTTCGGATGGATTACACTGTCCCCGTCCGGGCTAATATCTACGACCGGGCCGGACTGGGTTTGGCGACTGAGGGTACCATCGTCACCATCGGCGTCATCCCCGGCCAGGTCGAGGACGAGAACGCGCTCCTGGGAGCGTTGGCACTAGTCACAGGGCTTTCCCCGGACGAGATACGCGGCCGGTACATCGCCTCCCCCGCCGACTGGAAGGCGCCCATCGCCGACATCCCAGCCGAGGTCAGCGTGGATCACAACGATTTGCTGTCGTCCATTTCCGGCATCTACCGGGACGAGAAGGTGGGACGCATCTACCCCCTCGGCAGCATCGCGCCTCACGTCGTCGGGTGGGTGTCCCCCGTGCCGGCCGAGCAACTGGACGCCTATCGCGCCCAGGGGTATCGGGGCGACGAGTGGGTGGGCGTCTCCGGGTTGGAGGCCTGGGGCGAGGAGATGCTAGCAGGGCGGCATGGCGGCGCGCTCAACATCGTCACCGCAGTGGGGGAGAGAGTGACCACTGTGGCCGAGCAAGTGGCCGTACCTAGCCGTGCCATCTATACCACACTCGACCGCGATCTCCAGGAGCAAGTGCAGCAAATCCTGGGCGGGCGCAAGGGCGCCATCGTCGTGCTCGACGTGCATAGCGGCGCGGTGTTGGCGTTGGCCAGCGGCCCCGGCTTTGATTCCAACGCCTTTGTTGAGCCGGCGGGGGCGGTGGGCCGCTCCCAGATTCTGGCCGATCCGGGCCGCCCGCTCTTTAACCGCGCTACTCAGGGTACCTATCCCTCCGCTTCTGTCTTTAAAATCGTCACCACAGCGGCGGCGCTGGAGGAGGCGGAGATGCACCCGGATCACACGATCTTTTACTGCCCCGGCTACTGGGAGGGATTGGGCCCGGCCTCCCGTAAGGGCTGCTGGAAAGAGGAGGGGCACGGCGACATCAGCTTGAGAGATGGACTGACCGCCTCGTGCGACGTCGTGTTCTACGCCGTAGGGCAGACGCTGGATGGCGTGGGTCAGGACGTGATCCCTCGCTTTGGACGGGGTTTTGGCTTTGGTGAAAAGACCGGTCTGGACGGGGTGCTGGAGGAAGGTGGGCTGATGCCCGATCCTGATTGGAAAGTCAACACCATCGGCGAGCAATGGTGGGTGGGCGACACGATCAACATAGCCATCGGGCAAGGCTACCTGCTGGTAACGCCGTTGCAAGTGGCGCGCATGATAGCAGCGGTAGCCAACGGCGGCACGCTCTACCGGCCTTATGTCATCCAGCGCATTGGCCCGGCGGGGGACACGCTACCAGAGCAAGTGACCCAGCCAGAGGCCGTCGGCGCGCTACCGGTCAGCGCGGAACACCTGGCGGCCATTCAGGACGCGCTCCTGGGCGTGACGACCAAGTCCATCGGCACCGCGTCCCATCGCTTTACCGGATTGAGCATCCCCGTCGCCGGCAAGACCGGCACCGCCGAGGTTGGTGGGCCAGACACCGAGCCTCATTCCTGGTTCGCCGCCTATGCCCCGGCCGATAACCCCGAAATCGCCATCGTCGTCCTGGCAGAAAACGCCGGTGAAGGCTCCAGTGTAGCTGCGCCGCTGACGCGCCAGGTAGTGGAGGCATATTACGGCTTGCCCCTTTCCCCGCTGCCCCCTTTGGCGGAAGAGGATTACGCGCCGCCCACGCCTACTCCGCAGCCGTAAAACTCCAAAGGTCTGCCAGGCCCTTGAGGGTTTCACGATAGCATACGCCGCATCTGTCCCATCCACACACCCCCGGCCAGCAACGCCGTGCCGCTGACGAGCGCCAGGCAGATGAGTGACGCATCATCCACCCGTTCAGCGCCGCCGGTGGTGGAATGGGGCGCTTTGTTTGCTTCTCGCTCAACCTCGTAACCCCAGGCGGCCCCCCCAGCCACGGCCAGCAGAGACACAAGTATCACGAGCATGCTTACCACACGAACGAAACGATGATTCATATCCAGCATCTCTCTTGTAGGGTTTCCTCTCAAGGCCCGGACGGTGGTTTCAGGGCGGCGGCGCTGCCGCTTTTCTTGATTTGATCCCAGGCTACTCACATAGCCGCCCTGCGTCCGGGCCTGGCGCTGGAGTGTGCTTGGGGGCCGATTCCATATCGGCGCACATAGAATACCACGAAACCGGGCGCGTTGCTGGACGGGATGGCGCCGTTTGCACGGCGCGCATGGGACGCGAGTTCGCTGTTTGCCTGACGCTTACCCTACACACTTAAGGTGCGACGCACTTCAGAAGTGCGTCGCACCTCCACGGACGAGGAGTTGGAAAGCGCGGCCGGTCAAATGAGGGCGCAGGATCGGGTGAGAGGGAAGTTGGCCGTTGAGGATGATACTCAGGCCAGAGATGGTCTGGGCGTCCGCCAGCGGCCACTCGTCGCGGGAGAAGAACTCGGCCAGAGCGCTGGTCTCGGCGCGCAGCAGGCCAAAGAGGTCGTAGGGCGCGGGCGCGCCCAGTAAGCGGGTGCGGAGGGCGACGATAGCCAGATGGTCTGGCATACCGGGGCCGCCCAGGCGCGGTGGGGTCAGGATCACTATCCAGGGCGTAGGCCGCTTCTTGCTCGGCGGGAGGGTCAGCGTGTCGGCGATCTGCCAATCGTGGATCAGGTAGGTCTGAGGAGGCAGTTCGAGCCGCACCCGCACGCCCAGTTCCTCCTTTACCTCGCGTCTCAGACAGGCCAAGAGAGTTTCGCCCCGCTCAATGGTCCCGCCGATGCCGCTCACGCCGACCGTCGTCGCGCCATCGGCGCGGGTTTTCCAATACTTGGGCTTGTTGATCTCAAAGTAGTGTGCCGCGCCATCGCGCACGATGGTCGAGACACCGACGAGGGCAATTTTCTTGCCCCGCAGCAGGGGATGTTGGCGCAGGGCTGGCAGGGACTGGAAAAGATTCATCCTCCCTCTCCATCATCTGGTCGGTAGCGGACCGGGCCGTTGGAGCCGACCTCAATGTAGTACTCGACCAGGCGGCGGGTGGTATATGTCAGCGGCAGGGTGAGCGCGTCTTGGGGCCGCAACCATTTTCCTGCGGATAGTTCCACACCGTCCAGTTGAAGCGCTCCCCGCCACTCGTCTACCACAAAATCCAAATAGACCAGGTGATGGCGGCCGTCCTTGTAGAGCGGCGGACAGATGCGTTCAGAGACCTGGAGCAAGCGGAAGCCGGTAGGCGTCAGGCCGGTCTCTTCTTCCAACTCGCGCACCAATGCCTGGGCCGCCGTCTCGCCGTACTCGACGTGGCCGCCGGGGATGGCGTAGCGGCCCGTGATCTTGCTGTAGCGGGCCACGAGGATTTGCCCCTGGGGGTTGACCAGCAGCGCGCCGACGATGATCTCTGGGTACCGGGAGGTCTCGCTCATTGATGAGCCTGGATGAACTCGTAGGTCTTGGCCGCCACCGCCTCCCACTCGCTATCCACGGTGATGCAGTGCCCAGAATTGTGGAGCGTGACCAGCTCCTTATCGATGGAGCCGGCCCGCTCGTAGGTGAATTGGGCGCTGGTGGGGTGGATGGCCGTATCGAGCGTGCTGTGGATGACGAGCAAGGGACACGTCACCTGGGGCAGCAGCCGCCGTACCTGCCGGATCAGCTTTAATAGTTCGTGAGCGGCAAAGATGGGGTCTTGCTCATAGCTCCAGAGACGCAGATCAGCCTCGGGATCAGTCAGGTCTTTCTCGCTGGACTGATTCCTCGCGGGGAGCAGATATTTTAGGACGGGGGTCAGATAGATGAGCCGGCTGGCTACCACGACGGCGGGGGAGTAGGCGATGATGCCGGGCAGTTCGGAATGGTGAGCGGCCAGGTAGAGCGTGAGCACGGAACCCATCGAGAGGCCGCCGACAAAGACTGTCTCGCAGCGAGCTTGTAGATCGGCCAGCGCTTTTTCTACGCAATCAGTCCACTCGGTCCACTTGCTCCGGTTCATGTCATCCACGCTGGTGCCGTGACCAGGCAGTCGCGGGCCAGAGATAGTGTAGCCGCGCTGGTGGAGATAATCGCCCAGCAACCGCATCTCTGGCGGGGAGCCGGTAAAGCCGTGGATGAGCAACACGCCGATGGGGCCGCCCTCCAAGAAAAACGCGGATGGATCCAAATGCGAGTGTTGGGTCATTTTTCCACCTCTGGTTGGAGATACTGCTCGCAGCGCAGGAGGGCCAGTGCGCTGTGACCGTCTACGATCTCGCCGTTGCGCGCCATCTCTAACGCACGCGGGATCGGCAGCGGATGTACCTCAATGATCTCGCCTGGCTCGCGCGCCGGTTCGAGGTCCAGTCGAACGTCGCGGGCCAGCACGATGTGGCAGACCTCATCAAAGAGACTGGCGCCGGGACGAAAGCCGCCCACGTAGAGCCAGTCGTCGCTGCGGCCGCCTACTTCCTCGGCCAGTTCCCGCTTTGCCAGTTCGAGAGGGCTACCAGAGAAATCGTGAAAACCGCCAGCGGGGACTTCCCAGCTCCAATCGTCCAGCGTGTAGCGGAATTGTCTGATGAGGACGATTTGCTCATCGGCAGTCACCGGCACGACCCATAGAGCGCCGCAGGCCTGGACGTAGACGTAGGGGGCCACGTGGCCGTCGGGCCAGCGGGCTTGATCCCGCCGCACGCGGAACATCTTGTGGTTATACGGGTAGTCGGTGGCCAAACGCTGCCAGCCAAGTGAAATTCCATTGGGTTTGTCGTCAGGATGGGTCATATCAGTGTCAGATTTTACCCCTGATTGCCTCTCTGCACAAATTTGCTTACGGAAAGACCCTAAAGGTTTTCTGAAACCTTCTAGGGTCTACGCTCGATTGACTTCTTGCGAGATTTAGTCTATACTGAGTTTTACAGTAGGGAGAAAGCATGATGGATGAATCTGTACTCTGGGCGGCGGCAATCGGGATTGCTCTGTTGGGACTGGTGCTGCTTGCCGTGGGAACCCTGGCGGCCGTATACTGGGGCGCGGCGACGAACGATAGCGGCAAATCCAAGCCACAAGCCAAGAGCACAAGCTCGGCCGGCAAGCGTCAATCGCAAGCCGGGGGTGCAGCCTCCGCCAGCAAATTTCGCCAGCGGCTCTCTTCGTCCGAGGCGCAACAACCAGTCGGCGGAGGGTTTCTACCCTGGGTCAGGGCCTGGATTTTTGCCTTTATCCACGCCAGCACAGTTGGTCTGGTGTTGGGCGGCATCACGTTTTTCGAGGATATGGCAAAGGCCAACGACGAGATACTGCGCACGGGCACGGTATCTTTTCCCAAGCAGCTTTTGCCGGGCACGTTGACAGGCTCAACGGTGCGGGAACGCCTCTCTCGCCCCGCCGGTGGCCTGTTGGAGCGGGGCGAGGATGATGAAACCTCCGAGGAACCACAACAATCGGATGAGTCTCCCTCCAATGCGGCGGGGTGGGAAGTGGTGGACGTGTTGGACGAGGCGGAGGCGGGGGATGATTGACTGAATGACGCTTACCATACAAGCGGCCCTCGCACCGGTGATAGATCTCGGTTGTGAGGGCCGTGTTTTATTCTGCGACCTGCCCACGACCATCGCCTAAAGCCCGATTTGCCGCCCCCGCTGCTCCATGCTACAATGTGTTTACTATGACGAGAATCGTCTTTATGGGCGCAGCCGATTTCGCCGCGCCGACGCTGGAAGCGTTGGCCAACGCGCGCGACTTGAACCTGGTCGGCGTCGTCACCCAGCCAGACCGGGCGATTGGGCGCGGACGGCAGATAAGATTTTCCCGGCTAAAGCGAGCAGCGTTGGAGCGCGACCAGCCGCTCTTTCAGCCCGAGTCGCTGCATCAGTCTGCGGCGGTGGCCCGGTTGGCGGCATGGACGCCGGACCTCATCGTCGTCGCCGCTTTCGGGCAGATTTTGACGCCGGACGTGCTCAACCTGCCCCCTCACGGCTGCATCAACGTCCACGCTTCGCTGCTCCCCCGCTGGCGGGGCGCAGCGCCGGTATCGGCCGCCATCCTGGCCGGCGACGATATCACCGGTGTGACCATTATGCGGATGGACGCGGGGTTGGATACCGGCCCCGTCCTAGCCCAGCGAAAGGAGCCGATCCTGTCCAACGACACCTGGGGAACGTTGGAGGAGCGATTGGCGCGACTGGGGGCCGACCTACTGCTAGAGACGCTGCCAGCGTACTTGGCGGGCAAACTCGCGCCCCAGCCCCAACCGGAGGATGGCGTGACCTACGCCGAGCGAATATGCAAGCAAGACGGGCTGCTCGATTGGTCGCTGCCGGCGGTCGAACTGGACCGACGGGTGCGGGCCTTTACCCCCTGGCCCAGCGCGTTCACCACCTGGCGCGGTAAACGGCTCAAGGTTTTGCGTGCTGCGCCGCTGCCCGACTGGCAAGGAGAGGCGCTGCCGGGCGCCGTGGTCGCACTGGCCGATGGAGTGGCCGTCGCCACGGGCAAGGGGGCGCTGCGCTTGGAAAAAGTGCAATTGGCCGGTAAACGCTCGATGGACATTGCAGCTTTTCTCTGCGGTCAGCGCGATTGTGTGGGCAGCCGGTTGGGTGTATAATTTAATGCGTAATGACGTAATGCGTAATTTATCGCTTCACGCATCACGTTTCACACATCAACTTTGAGCAGCAACGGAGAACAAGATATGTCTGGTCACAGTAAATGGAAAACCATCAAGCACAAAAAAGCCGCCACAGATGCCAAGCGAGGTAAAATCTTTACCCGATTGGGGAGAGAGATCACCATTGCAGCACGCGCGGGGGGGGGCGATCCCAACGTTAACTTTAACCTGCGACTGGCAGTTGACAAAGCCAAATCCGCCAACATGCCCAAGGATAACATTGAACGGGCGATCAAGCGCGGCACCGGAGAACTCAAGGGGGAAGAGCTGGCGGAGGTGACATACGAGGGATACGCCCCCCACGGGGTCGCCCTGTTGGTACAGGTACTCACTGACAATAAGAACCGCACCGTCGCCGACGTGCGCCGTATCCTCACCCGACAGGGCGGGACGCTGGCCGAGGCGGGTGCCGTCGCCTGGCAGTTCGAGCGCAAGGGATACATCGCGATTGAGCCCGATGGGGTAGATGAGGACAACATTTTCGAGGTCGCGGTGGAAGCGGGCGCTGAGGACGTCGTTTTCGGCGACAATATGATTGAGATCTATGCCGAGTTGTCAGACTTCCAGGCGGTGCGTCAAGCGTTGGAGAACGCGGGTATCGAATTTGAGACTTCTGAGCTTGCGATGATTCCTCAGAACACGCTGCAACTGGAGGAAAAAGGGACCCTGCAGGTGATGGGCGTTATCGAGGCGCTGGAAGATCTGGACGATACCCAACAGGTCTATTCCAATTTGGACATCAGCGACGAGGTGATGTCCAAGTACGAAGCTGCCTCGTAAACTCGGACGATGCGCGTGCTTGGCATTGACCCTGGCACCGCCACCACCGGTTACGGTGTGGTGGAGGGGGTTGGAGGAGACCTGAAATCACTAACGTTTGGAGTGATCAGGACGCCGGCCGGTCAACCCCTCCCAGCGCGATTGCAATTGATTCACCGAGCGGTGAAGGAGCTGGCGACGGAGTGGAAACCGGAAACTTCAGCTGTGGAGGAGCTATTCTTCAGCCGCAACGTGCGCACGGCGATGAGCGTGGGACAGGCGCGCGGAGTGACGCTCCTGGCCCTGGCCGATGCCGGCCTCGACGTAGCCGAATACACGCCATCGGCCATCAAGCAAGCGGTGACCGGGTACGGGAACGCGGACAAAGCACAGATGCAAGAGATGGTGCGCTTGTTGTTGAACCTATCCGAGACGCCGCGCCCAGACGACGCGGCTGACGCGCTGGCGGTCGCTATTTGTCACTTTCACTCGGCCCGCCTGAGCGCGCTTTACGAGGAGCAAACGTGAGATGATCGCCCGGCTCAGTGGGACAGTGTGGAGCGTGGGAGAGGATCACGTGGTGGTCCGCGTCGGAGGGATTGGCATCCGTGTGCGCGTACCCCCCGACGCGCCGGCCCAACTGGGCGACGTGGGCCAACCGGTGGAATTATTCACCCATCTGCACGTACGGGAGAATGAACTGGCGCTCTATGGCTTTCTAACGCAAGAGGAACTGGCGCTGTTCAAACTTTTATTGAGCGTCTCCGGCGTCGGCCCCAAAGTCGCGCTGGCGTTGCTGGGGGTGGTCTCGCCGGACGCGCTTCGCCAGGCCGTGACGCAGGAGAACCCGGCCTTGCTTTCTCGGGCGCCGGGCGTTGGTCCCAAGACCGCCAAGTCCATTATCTTTCACCTGAAGGACAAGCTCATTCCCACCGGCGCGCAGGCCGCGCCTCTGTTGAGCGACGCCGATGCTCAAGTCATCGCCGCGCTGACCGGTCTGGGCTTTAGCCTGGTCGAGGCGCAGACGGCGCTCCAGAGCTTGCCCAAGAATGAAGACTTGTCGATTGAGGAACAAGTGCGCCAGGCGTTAACCTATTTCGCCGCGCCCTGATTGATTGGAGATAAAACAGTGGCAGAGGACACAGAATCAGAAAAACGTACCGGATGGCTTCAGCGGCCAAGTCGCTTCTCCGGCTTTGGCATTCGAGCCAAGATCGTTCTGCCCTACCTGATCCTCACTCTGATCGTGGCCATCGTTGGCACCTACGTGGTGACCACACTGGTTGCCAGTTCCCTGGACGAGCGGTTGACCAACCAGTTGCTCGAGGCGGGACGCGCGGTGTCGGACGGTCTGGCGGGTTGGGAGATGGAGCACATCGAATCCGCGCGGTTAGTGGCTTTCACGGTCGGCCTGGCCGAGGCGCTGCAAGACGGTGATCGAGATAGCGTG
>Ga0164310_10001286_pt1 | contig 14075 bp, 10 predicted proteins | sample GuaBasSedimGuay1_FD_121795 | JGI IMG/M metagenome (GOLD analysis project Ga0164310, IMG submission 121795) | Subseafloor sediment microbial communities from Guaymas Basin, Gulf of California, Mexico - Guay1, Core 4569-9, 0-3 cm | ecosystem: Environmental > Aquatic > Marine > Hydrothermal vents... | reverse complement strand
TTTTAATATGATTAAATAATGAAAAAACTTACTCTAACAGATCATAAAATTCTATATAATCTTGATTCAAATTCAAAACAGTCCTTACGATCACTTGGTAAAAAAGTAAAACTATCAAAAAGCGTTGTTCAATACCGCATTAAAAGACTTGAAGAAAATGGAGTTATTAAAAATTATTATACATCTATTGATTTCTATAAACTTGGCTATACAAACATTTCAATTCATGTACGTTATCAATATTATACACCCAATATAGAACAAGAAATTATTAATCATTTTATCAATAATAAACAGACTTGGTTTATTGCAAATATTCAAGGTGAATATGATTTAATCATTATGTTTACTATAAAAAATATGAATCAATTTTTTTTATTTTGGAAAGAAACTCTCAGAAAATTTAGATTTCATTTTGAAAGCGCAGAAATTTCATTTTTTACAAAAACGTTTCATCTACAAAAATCATATCTAATCGATGAATCTTCAAATAATAATCAAAATAATAATATAATAATTGATAGTTCAAATAAAATTGACATTAAAGAAATAGATTATGGTATTCTTAAAGAAATTTCATTAAACCCCCGGAAACCATTAACAGATATTGCTAATAAATACAAAATGTCATCTGTTACAATTGCTAATCGAATTAGAAATCTTGAAAAAAAAGGGATAATAAATGGTTATAAAATCAATATTGATTACACAAAACTTGGTTTACAATTATTCAATGTTTCATATGTGTTAAAAAATTATGAAAACATGAATAATATTATCAAATATGTTATTAATAATCCAAATCTAGTTAGTATTAGTGAAGTCATTGGAAATTGTGATCTTAGTCTCAATTACCATATGAAAGATTTCTCTTCGCTTCATCCAATAATAAATGATATACTACATCAATTTTCAGATGACATAAAAAATCGGATAACAACAAGCTATCCAACAATATACAAATATAATTACATAACAGAATTCAAATAATATAAAATTTTAAAGATATTCATCTACAAGTTTTCTTGAAGAGTTTAAAGAACAATTAAACCCAATTCCCATTGCTTTTACGCCATCACCAATAACATAAAAATTTTCAATAGGTGTTTGGATCTGTGGTTTTTTATTATCAATTGTTTTTGCCACACCATCTAAATGCCAAACAGATGGATAAATAGCCCAATTTAAAGATTTTTTATAATCTGAGATAAGATAAGATAAATTCAAGTCTAGCATATTTTTCAATTTTTCAAGGGTTTTTTTATCCTTTGCCTCACTTGGCGTACAAATAAGATAGGATTGAACCAAGAATTTTCCATTGGGTGCTATTTTTGAATCAGAAGACGCGCTCATAAAATCAATCATACCAACAGCATCATTACCATCAACACCACAATCACGTTCAATAAAATGAAATGTTTTTCCAATAATATCATCTGGAACATCATTAAGAGAATAATAAGCACAAAGACTACCTGTCCCAGTAAGTGATTTCATCATTTCAACATATGGCTCTGGAAACTTCGATTCATCCGCGATTCTAAAAAGATGTTGTAATAATCCAGAATAAACAACAGTTTCAAAAAACTGTTTTTTTCCATTATGTTCAATTCCTTTAACTCTACCATTTTCAATTAATATTTTTTCTACGTTGGCATCTAAATGAATTGATCCACCATGTGATTCTATAATTTCAGCAAGTTTCTCATGGATACTGCCAAGTCCACCAATTGGATAACCCACGGGTTTAGATCCTCGATACAGATTTCTTTGAGCTCTAAACATTTCACCAGTAGAAATTCGATCAAGATTGTTTACTGTTGTAATTGTTCTAGAAAAAACTTCTAAAATATGTTTCATTTTTCCTTTTCCATATCTATTTATTGTTTCAGTAATTGAGATGGAGTCTAATTTTTGTAAGGTATGTTCACTTGCAAATAGTAATCTAAGGATATTGGGTAATATTTTTAGTTTATCAATTTTTGATAGAAATGGAAAATCATAATGATTTGAGTGAATTAATCCCACATATGATTCAAGAAATTCTATTGATTCATTAAACTCAGATAACACATCATTAAGATTTGATAGGACACCTCCACCTATGGCATGATATCCAAGATCCAGATAATAATTATCAAAAAGTTTTTTTTCAAATATTGTTTGTAGATCCGGAGTTGAAAAAGGAACAAAGCAGTTATTTGATGCTAATGCTTTTTTATATTCATCAATTGTAAGATTGGATCCATTCAATGCAAGAGCTCTACCACCCAAAGTTGATTGTTTTTCAAAAATAGATACATCGTATCCTTTTTTACAGAGCAATGCACCAGCAGTGAGTCCTGCAATTCCTGCACCAATTATAGCAATTGATTTATTTTTTTTTGTAACCATAAACTTTTTTCTTCCTTTTTTACATCGTCTTTGGCTGTAATAAGGTTCCATGAAGTATAAGATTTGATAAAATGAATCCTAAACCTGGAAAGAACATTAGAAGACCTGCCCAGGGATTCAAACTCATTAACATAATTGGTACAATACAGAAATTTACCATATAATGACTGCCGATATATTTTCTTGCTGTTTTTCTGTTAAATGTTTCCATATGTAATAACTTATATGATAAAAAGAACATTAGTATTGCTATTATGGTTAATAGTAACCATTGTATATATGTAAAAGCGGTAAATTTTGTAAAACCTTTAATAATAAAGTATGGTAAAAATACTAACACAATATCTATGAATTGAATTCCAAATGCAACTCCTTGAAATGCAGAAGATACACGTAACTTACCATCTTGGATTCTTACACCCAGTTTTATAGCACCAGTTCTTGCACCTTTCTTAAAATCATTTTCAATATCCTTAAATCCTCCCGCAACGATTTGCATAAATAGCACTTGAACAGATCCAAGGATACATACAAGCCAAGCAATAGGAGTTATTTCTGAAAGAGATGATACTTGTGTTGATGCCCCATACATGATAAATAAAAACACTCCAATAGCAACAAAAATATCCATAAATGGAATTTTTTTACTAATTAAATCATAAAGAGCAATTGATAATGCAGAAAATACTAGTAGTATTATTGGAAAGTAAATACCACTTTGATATGCAATATAAAATGCTATTATGAATGGTATTATTAGAGAGATTATTGCAAAAATCCATGCATTTCGTAATGATATCGTTCCACTTAACAGTGGCCTGTCACTTATTTCTTCTGATGTTTTATCAATATTGTAATCAATGATATCATTAAAGACAAAACCAAATGTATGGCCAAAAAACCCAATAAGAAACAAAATCAACAAGGTAAAAATATTGTATTGTTCCATTGCAATAGCGCCCATCACAGGGGAAATACCAGTTAATATTGCGTTAAATGATCGTGCTAATTTTAGATATTCTCTAATCATCAATATATGGAAACAAAACTAAGAAATAAAAAACCATCGATACAAATTTCTTTTATTTTATATATTTTTATTATTTTTTATGATTTTTTGAAATATTAATTTTGATAGTAAATTATGTATACCTCTTATGAATACTTGATTTTATCTTCTCAATTGGGGGAATAGAATACAATGGTCAAAAAATCAATGAAAAACATTCTTGTAACAGGTGCAGCAGGTCAAATTGGAACTGAACTTGTTATGGCTTTACGTCAAAAATTTGGAAATGATAATGTACTTGCCACAGGTAGAAAAACAAAACCAACAAAACAAGTTTTAAACTCTGGACCTTTTGAATTTGTAAATATAAATGACAAGGAATCAGTTGAAAAACTAATAAAAAAATATGATATTGATACTATCTACAATATGGCTGCAATTCTCTCAGCTGTTGGAGAAGATAGACCAGGACTTTGTTGGAATGTAAATATGAATGGATTAATAAACATTTTAGATCTAGCAGTCCAAAATGATCTGACCCGTGTTTTTGTTCCTAGCTCAATTGCAGCATTTGGACCAGAAACTCCAAAAAATAATACCCCACAAGAAACAATTCTTAAACCAACTACAATGTATGGAGTAACAAAAGTTTCTGGTGAGCTGATCAGCGATTACTATTTCCAAAAATTTGGGTTAGATATCCGTGGTATGAGATACCCAGGCATCATCAGCAATGAAACACTTCCAGGTGGAGGAACCACAGATTATGCAGTTGAAATATTCTATGAAGCAATAAAAAATAAAAAATATGAATGTTTTGTAAATAAAGATACAGTTCTTCCAATGATGTATATGCCAGATTGTATCAAAGCCACTCTTGATTTAATGGATGCAGAAATCTCATCATTGAAACACCATAGTGATTTTAATGTTACAGCAATGAGCTTTTCAGTTGAAGAACTCGCAGATGAAATTAAAAAACATATCCCAGAGTTTAGATGTACTTATAAACCTGATTTCAGACAAAAAATCGCTGATTCCTGGCCACGTAGCATTGATGATAGTGCTGCACGAAAAGAATGGAACTGGAAACCAGAATATAATCTAGCTAAAATGACAGAGGATATGATACAAGTTCTAGGTAAAAAACATGAAAAGGGTAAATTATAAATTTACCCTTTTTTTTATTATTTTAAATTAAAATAATTTAATTTTAGGAATACTTTTTTATTTCATTTATCCATTACCATTTTCAATAATATGGGAATGTAACAAGCTCCATTTTACAGGTTGAGGAAACATATATGGCAAAAATTACTGCTCATGATCTTGCTAAGAAACAAAAAGAAATATCAGTTGCAGAATTCTTTGAAAGAAATAAACATATTTTAGGATTTGGAAATCAAACGCGTGCTCTTGTAACTAGTGTTAAGGAAGCTGTTGATAATAGCCTTGATGCTTGTGAAGAAGTAGGAATACTTCCAGATATTTCTGTATCCATACAAAACAATGAAGAAGATGAAGAATGCATCCTTATAATAGAAGATAATGGACCAGGGATAGTAAAAGAACAAATCAAACATATTTTTGGACGTTTACTATATGGATCGCGATTCCATGCAATTCGTCAGAGCCGTGGTCAACAAGGTATTGGAATTTCAGCAGTTGTTCTCTATGGTCAATTAACAACAGGAAAACATGCACTTGTAACCTCTAAGATTTCAGAAGAAATGCCTGCAGTCATTCTTGAAATTGCGATTAATACTAAAAGAAATCGGGCTGAAACAGTAAGTAGTACCACTACACATTGGGATAAAACATCAGGTACCCGTTTTGAAATTCCATTGAAAGCAGATTATGTTCGAGGGAAACGTTTTATTTATGATTATTTAAAAAATACGTCTATTGTTAATCCACATGCACAAATCACATTTAATGAATCTGATGGTAAAACTCATGTTTTTGAACGAACCTCTGAGGTTGTTCCAAAGGAAAGCACCGAAATTAAACCTCATCCATATGGAATTGAACTGGGAACCCTTATTAAAATGGGTTCTGCCTCGACATCTAGAAAACTTTCCTCATTTCTAAAAACTGATTTTACCAGCATGGGAAATCGAACAATTAAACTTGTATTAGAAAAATCAGAACTAAAAGATGATTTAATCCCTAAGAAAATGAAACGGAAAGACTTTCTTTCACTCCATAAAGCATTCAAAAAAGTAAAAATCATGTCACCACCAACTGATTGTTTAAGCCCTATTGGTGAAACCCTCATTCGAAGAAGTTTGAAACATGAGACTCAAGAGATATCACCTGAATTCATTATTACTTCTTCACGACCGGCAACAGCATATTCTGGAAACCCATTTCAGGTTGAAGTTGGTCTTGTATATGGTGGTAATCTCCCTAAGGATTCCCAAGTGAAAATAATGCGGTTTGCAAACCGGGTACCGCTACTTTATCAGCAAGGTGGATGTGCAATCACCAGAGCCATCTCATCTATTGATTGGAGGCATTATGGACTTGATCAAAAAGCAGGTAAAGGGATACCTACAGGTCCTGGGATCATCATGGTTCATGTTGCAAGTACTCAAATTCCTTTTACTTCTGAAAGTAAAGAAGCAATTGCAGATATTGATGAAATTGAAAATGAAATAAAGCTTGCACTTCGTAGTTGTGCAAGAAACGTGCAACGTCATATAAGAAAGAAGGTTCGAAGGAAAAAAACAAAGGATAAATTTGTTCTTATCACAAAGATCTTACCTGAAATATCTAAGAAATCTTCAAAAATGATTGGTAAACCACAACCTATGCTTGATGGAGTGATCACAAAAATCATGGATGTTATCTGGATTGAGGATCTCATTGAATACGAGACTGTGAAAGGAAGACCCGTACAAACAACACTTAATAATCCAGATCCAACCAATAATAAGGGTGGAGTTATTACAAAAAGTTTGATACGAATCGCCAATTATAAAGAAAAACCACAAAAATTCTCATTAATTGCCTTAATTCCAGAAGACGCAGTAGTTGGAGAAGTAAATCCCACACCTGTCAAAATGACAGATCATTATCTTAAATGGGATCTTGAAGCAATCCCTCCTGCTCAGAAAAAAGATGTAATCTTTGAGCTTGCAGGCCTTCAAAAAAATGATTTTGATGTAAATGATTTATATGTTCAAGATATCAATCCTGCTTATATTATTGGTGCTGAAAAATGGGAGGGGGAGTAGAACAATGAAAAAGAAATATCAAAAAGTGATCAAAGAAATCGACAATATTGCTGAAAAGATCCATGCAGACCTTGAACATACAACAATTCCCTTTCTAAATCTTCCTACCCGCTCAAAAACAAATATTCTCTTTGATGAACGTCTTAATGTTTGGAAATATGGTGCTAACACAATTGAACGAAGTGCAAAATCACTTAATGGTGCATATATGCTGCTTCGTACCATGTACATGGCAGATTTCATCAAGGAAATGATCAAATCAGAGAAATCCTCAACGTTAAGAGAGATGTATTATATCTCTGAAGGATGGGATCTAGCAAAATTTAATTCACAAAATGAATCTAATATGCTAGCAGAAGACCTTGAGGTAATTACAAAGCTGATGAGAGAAGATTTTAAGCTCAGACCTGAAGAGGATGGATCCCGAGTTATTGGAGATCTTTCTATTCAAGAAACAACAAGAAATAATACCAAACGAGTGATTCACTGTCAGAATGATGTTGGTGATTCAGGATATTCAATCCCTTATAATGTTGAATCTGAAAAAGTAGTATTTAAAAACGTCAATATTGATTTTCTAATAGCTGTTGAAACTGGTGGTATGTTTGATCGTTTGGTTGAAAATCATTTTGATGAAAACTACAATGCAGGAATTGTTCATCTTAAAGGACAACCCGCTAGATCCACCCGTCGTTTCATTAAACGACTTAATGAAGAAAAGAATCTTCCAGTAGTAGTATTTACAGATTGTGACCCATGGAGCTTTCGGATATTTTCAAGTGTTGCATATGGTGCGATTAAAACCGCTCATATCTCAGAATATCTAGCCACGCCCTCTGCATCATATCTAGGTGTTACTCCATCAGATATTGAAAATTATGATCTTCCAACAGATGATCTTACAAAAGAGGATATTAAATCATTAAAAAGTGAACTTACAGACCCTAGATTCAAGGATTCTTTTTGGAAACATGAGATTAAGCTTCAACTGAAACTAGGTAAAAAGTCAGAACAGCAAGCTCTTGCAAAATATGGACTTGATTATGTAACAGATACATATCTACCAGATAAACTAGTAGAAATGGGTATGATAAAAAAATAGAGGTTTTAAATGAGTTTTTCTTTCTTGTTAAATATCAATGCCATAACCTTACAGGTTTAATTAACTATTACTAAACAAGAGTTTAATTATAAGTATACTAAAATTAAACTACGATTCAATAATAGTAATATTTTTATATCTTTAACTCATAACTATACCATATGTATGTTAAAAGAAACATAAGAAATAAATTTGATAAAATTTCCAAGAATTATAATATGGTTGCAGTAGTTGGCGCAAGACAAGCAGGAAAAACTACTTTTCTTAAAAAACAGATAGAAAATAAAAACTCTTCATATATATTATTTGACGATCCAGATGCTAGATCCCTATTTGAAGATGATATAAAAAAATTTGAAAAACAATTCATTTCAAGCTATAATATTTCTGTTTTAGATGAAATTCAATATTGTAAGAATGCCGGTATAAAATTAAAATATCTTGTCGACTCAGACCATCACCTATGGATTACATCAAGTTCAGAAATAATACTGTCAAAAGAGATTCTATCATTTCTTGTGGGCAGAGTATCAATTCTAAAATTATTCCCATTTTCTTTTAAAGAATTCTTAACTGCCATATCTCAAAAGGAAGTAACATCTAAAATTTTAAATCGATTGATCTGGGAACATGCAACTTATGGCGGTTATCCAAGAGCTGTTTTAACCGAAGACATTGATATGAAAAAAACAATTCTAAGCGACCTTTATGATACCATGCTATTGAAAGATGTTGCACGTACCTTTTCTATTGAGGACATAAGAACTCTTGAAGAATTCTCCAAATACCTTGCTTTTTCTATTGGAGATATCGTATCATATGATAAAATTAGTAGTGATCTGAATATGTCATTTCAAACTGTTAAAAAATATTTCGATGCCATGGAAAAAAGTTATTTAATTTATAGGGTTCTGCCATTTTTTACAAATAAAAAAAAGGAGATTGTTAAACAACCAAAATTGTATTTTGTAGATACTGGTTTAAGAAATATTATCGCTAAAAAGTTTGATGTTAACCTAGATGGAAAGTTATTTGAAAACTATGTTTTAACTGAATTATTAAAAATAGGTTTTTCTCCTAAGTACTGGAGAACAAAAACTAAAACAGAAGTTGATTTTGTAATTGAAAAGGAAAACAATATAATTCCAATAGAAGTAAAAATTCAAGCAGATATTGGAAAAATAGAAAGAAGTATGCGATCATTTATTGAAACATATAAACCAAAAACTGCCATTGTTGTAACACTCAAAGGAAAAAAGGGAAAAACCAAAATTAATGATTGTGAAATAATTTATACAGATATTCTTAATCTTGAAAAACAATTAAACTAAGCCCTCTTTACAAAAATAATTAATTCATCAAAAAAAAAAATGAATTATTTTTTCCAAATTTCTTCTTTTTTAATCATAAGATTTCTAATACGAAGAATCTTGTTTTGTTCAATTTGAACATAGGTCTTGCTGAATACACCACCCTTTACACCAACTGGATAAGTAAATTCATGGACCTGTTTTCCATTGCGATTTTCAATCTCTGGTAATTCAACTGTGCTAAATTCTAATTTAGATTGATCTACAAAAAAACGTGGAGTTGCATATAAAATGATATCAATAACAATGAATATCCCAATAAAAATAGATACCATCAGCAACCATAAAGAAGGTGAAAGACCTGCCCAATCAGGTTCAAAAACACCAAACATCGGACCACTAAGAACAATAACAACCCACATGATCAGAACAACTGTAATAACAAGAAACAATTTTGGAAGTAACAATAAATCCTTTATTTTAAATTTTGATTGTTTTGTGTTAATTGCTCCCATTTGCATAATACTCTTTCACACTCTCGTATTGATTTTGAAGGGTTTATAATTTTCTATAAATTTTTAGTAAAAAAGCAAAATAATTCTTCATTTTAAATAAATATATACAATCTGAGGTCTTTTTTACCATATAACCTTATAAAAGACTGTTTTATACTTCATCTCATATGAATAATAGCCCCTTAAAAGAAAACATAAAGCAACATAACATTCACTGGATCCAACTTCATTTCACAGACCTACTTGGAAAATTACGAGCAGTTCATTACCATTCTGATCAATTCATAAAAGATAACATAATCGCCCATGGCTGCGGTTTTGATGGATCATCCATAGGTGTAAACCCTGTGGAAGCATCAGACATGCTTGCAGTTCCAGATCCAAGTACATTTCTAATCCTACCTCATGAAAACCATGAGGCACGTATCATTGCTGACATCTATGATACAACCCATGAACCATCACCTCTTGATTCAAGAAACACATTAAAAAAAGCAGTTTCTGATGCAAAAGAAAAAGGCTATCAGGACATTTTTATCGCACCTGAAATGGAATTCTTCATTTTACCAGATGAAACAAAAAATCTCTATGAACCCCTTGCAAATATGGCATATTTCACACCACCACCAGTTGATGATGTAAAAGATTTTCGAAAAAACCTTTCAGGAGCTCTCTTAAAAAGCAATATTGATGTGAAATATCATCATCATGAGAACGGCCGATATCAACATGAAGTCGAAATAAAGCCCCTTTCAGCAGTAGCAGCAGCAGATTTCTGTATGTATTTCAAATATCTCTCCAAAGATCTTGCAAGTGACTCAAATATGCAGGTAACATTCATCCCTAAACTCTTTGCAGATGAATCAGGAAATGGAATGCATGCTCACATTAAACTATTAAATGAAAATCAAAACATATTCTATGATGAACATGATGAAAATTATCTTAGTCAAACAGCAAAATATTTCATCGGAGGGATTCTGCACCATGCAAAAAGTATTGCAGCATTTGCAAATCCAACAATGAACTCATATAAACGATTGATCCCGCATTATGAGGCACCTTTATATATTGCCTGGGGAAGTCATAATCGTAGTAGTCTTATTAGGATTGCTGAGAAAAAAAATATTGATATTGAAGTAAGAAATGGTGATCCATCTGCAAATCCTTATCTGTTTTTTGCTGCATTAATCTATGCCGGCCTAGATGGAATAGAAAATAAACGCCTTATTGATCCAATAAATCAAAATATATATGAAATGTCTGCAAAAGAATTAGATTCACTAGGTATAAGTCGACTACCTTCTACACTGTATGAAGCATTGCAAGAATTAGATCAAAATGATTATCTAAAACAAGCAATGGGAAAAGAGCTAGTTGAAACCTATATCCAACTAAAAAAAGAGGAATTAAACAAATATCTTTCAGAAGTATCTGATGTTGATGTGAAATATTATTTACACTGTTAAAATTGAAAAATATTATTCAATAATATCAAAATAATCATATCGCAATATTTTTATTTAGATATTTCATATATTATGAGAGATATCCTGTTTACAAAAAGGAGGGCATGATTATTTGGAGAAAAAAATGAGTGAAAATAGAACCAGAGTGCTTATTGCATTAATACTTTCAATTTTAATAATTCAAATGTTAATATCGACTAATCAAATTAATGTTAAAGGCGAATCTTCTGGTTTGATTGCGTATTGGAATTTTGATGAATCCGATGGTAATATTGTATATGATTCAATTAACAATAACGATGGAATTGTACATGGTTCTTCAATTGTAGAGGGAATTATTGGCAATGCTCTTGAATTTGATGGTATTGATGATTATGTAATTATTAATGATTCTGATGAATTAGATTTTGATAATACAAGTTTTACAATATCTTTTTGGTGTTATCCCAAAGAAAATGAAAGACAAATGAGATTCTTATCTAAAACATATACAGGTTTTAATGATGAAGGTTCATGGGGTATTAGATCACATAATGATGATCTAACAATTACATTTGATAATTTAGATGGAGGTACATATCCCGGATATAGCCTATCAAATCTACAAATTTATCAATGGTCAATGGTTACAATGACTTATGATCATGATAATGATGTTTTTAAAATTTATATTAATGGGATTTTAGATTATCAAACTTCAAAGAATTTTAATTTAAAAAATACAGATAGGGATCTATACATTGGTTCTAGGTTAGGAACTGGATTTTTTTATGAAGGTATAATTGATGAAATTAATATATATCATGAAAATCTATCATCATTTGAAATTAAAACAGAATATAATCTTATTGCAGACCAAGAAATTGATGATAATGAATATATTTATGAAGTTAAAGTTTTTGAAGAAGGATGGAATAGTTATTTTATTGATAGGGATAAATGGAATTTTGTTGATAATGTACTTTTAAAAAATCTTGGAAAAAAAGCATTTATTTTCAATAAAAAATTGTATATCAATGCATATAATGATTGGACACATTCTTGTGGAATTATTTCAAAAGAAGGTTTCCCATTAGACACAAAAGTTACACTTGATTTTCAAATACAAGAAATTAGAGTTTATAATGAATATCAATCAATACTAAAATTTTTAGATTCAGGAGAGATACACAATTCTGGATGGCCTCTTGGAAATAAGTATATTGAATTAATGGCTGGAAATGATAATAATCGAATTCTATTTATTCGAGATCTGGATGGCGCTCAATATCAACTTGGAAACTATATACCAGAAAAAATATATTCCATGGAGATAACATTTTCACAACATAAAACATCAGTCTCAGTAAATGGATATGATATAAAAATTCAAAGATCGTTTCCAAACTATTATATTCATTTCGGCGGACATGTTCAAAAAACAATTTTTGATAATTTAAAAATATTAGGAAAATATGACGAAGATGATCCATCATCGATCCCTGATCTTTATTTAAATAATCAAGATATTGTGTTTTCAAATAATAATCCATTTGTGGGTGAAACAATAACAATTTATGGTTCAATTCATAATAATGGATTATTCGATGCTACCAGTGTAATTAATTTTTATGAAGGTTCAAATTTCATTGGATCAGATTATGTTGTAATACAAGCAGGTGAATCTACTATTGCCTCAGTTGATCATGAAATTGATGAGTATCGTTCTCATGAATTCATTTTAACCATTAATGATTCATATCCACCTGAACAAAACACAAATAATAATCGTGCAAGTAATTCATTAATAGTTAATAATACGGGATTTGGAGAAAATTCTCAGCTTGTAGTATCAATTGGTAAGTGGAGTCAGGTAGAGATTCTAGAAAATTCATATAAAAAAGTTCCAGTATCAATAATTTGTTATAATGGATCAGTTAGCAATGTTTATGTAAAGGTTTTAAATCAAGAGAACCTTTCAATAACTCCAATCACCCCTTTTATTAACCTAATTGATTTAGAAGAAGTTAACTATTATTTGAATATTTCAGCAAATTCTCTGCCAGAGAATACATCTTCATTTACTGATTTAATCTATTTACAAGCAATTGGAGATGGTGGAATTTCAAGTGATATTGAATATATGCAAATAACCGTTCATCAAGGCATTATAGACTCACCAGGTTTTTTAATACCCACAATGATTGCTGCATCAGGAATCGGAGCTCTGGTTGCTATTTTCGTTGCTCTAACGGAAACAGGGAAATACAAACTGTTTTCATTGTTAATACCATTTGTACCTCTTTTTACAAGAGTGAAAAAGAGTGAATCGCTTGATAATTTTGTCAGAGGTAGGATATTTGGTTATATTGAATCCAACCCCGGGACAAATTATACAGAAATAATGAATAAAATAGGAGTTGGAAATGGAACCCTTTCCCATCACCTGAATATGCTTGAAAAAATGGAAATGATAAAATCAAGAAGAGAAGGAATAAGATATCGTGTTTTTTATCCAACTAAGATAAAGTTTCCCAAAGATGAAAAATATCGATTTTCAAACTTACAACTTGAAATTATAGATCTAATAAAAAATAAAAACGGCATAACACAAAAAGAAATAACGGAGAAAATTGGGAAAAAACAGCAGACAATTAATTACAATATTAAAATGATGGAAAGAAATGGAATTATTAAAATTATAAAAAAAGGAAGAAATGGTCATTGTTACTATTCAGATGAATGATCCTATTGATCTTTTTTAAGGTTACTTTTTTTAATATTATTCTTTAATTATACAAAATATGAACTTGCCCAATATTGTGTGGTAATTTTATATTTTTTTAAAATACCAAAAAATTACTGTATTTGAAATTCTATAACAGATGTTCGTGTTGAGATGCATTTGCTAATGATTTGGATTGATAGAAAACAATTATGTTTGAGGTGGAAACTGTGAAAATTCCACAGAACATTAAATCTTTTAATCCTGATGAATTTGATTTTAATGATATTGATAAAGTTAAAGCCTTGTTTGGTCAATTGTTAAATTTTATTG
>Ga0164310_10001284_pt1 | contig 14088 bp, 11 predicted proteins | sample GuaBasSedimGuay1_FD_121795 | JGI IMG/M metagenome (GOLD analysis project Ga0164310, IMG submission 121795) | Subseafloor sediment microbial communities from Guaymas Basin, Gulf of California, Mexico - Guay1, Core 4569-9, 0-3 cm | ecosystem: Environmental > Aquatic > Marine > Hydrothermal vents... | reverse complement strand
TGGCCAAGTTCATGAATGGATGCACCTATTATGAATCGTTGCCTAGGATATGGTATTTCAAATTGATTTTTCAAAATATCAGCAGATATGCAAAATGAATCAAGAGCATCACACCCGATAAAGGAAAAACCGCTTGAAGGTCCATAATCACAAATTAGTCCATAATGAAAAATTCCTTTTCGTGGATTATTAATATCATTATGTAAAAAATAATCCCAATAGAAATCTTTTAAATCTGCAAAAGAAAAATTTGAGGTGTACGGTATTTGCTCTCCACCATCTAGATTCCCTACATCAATGTGCAATGAGATATTATTTTCCTTAAAAATTTCAACAGCTTTTTTGATATACTCTTCACTTGGTTTATTTGATTCAGTTGAATTTGATTGTGATTCTATCCAATCAAACTCTAAAAATATATCCTTTTGAAATGGATGCGAACCATATTGATCAGTATAACATTCCTCAACATTGGATAAACCATCATTATCTGGATCTAAATTCAAATGATTGTCAAAAACCGATGGGTTATATCCATATTTTGTTTCCCATAAATCAGCAGCACCATCTCCATCTGTGTCTTTTCCTGAGATTGAAGAATATCGATCAATTGATCTATCATTATATGGAATATTATCAAATAGAGGTGCTTTCCATGATGCTCCATTTTGTTCAATTTTATTAAATTCCCAAGGTATAAAATCCACTTGACTCTTTTTTTGTTTAATATTATCTTGTTGATTTCTTTCTATAAAACCTGGTCCAAATTGTGACCCCCACCAATTCTTCTCAGCATCACAAATGGCACGTTCTGAGTAAACACCACAAATTGAGTTGTATATATTATTCTTTTGAAATGATATCTGACTTTGGGAATTGTAGATACTTATTCGTAGATTCTTCGAAATATTGCAATGTTTAATGGATATATTTTGGGATTGATCCATAATTAAAAATCCTGCATGGGTGTTATATGAAATTGTTGAATGTTTAATAGATATATTTTGACAAAAGGAACTTTTCAATCCAAAGCCATTATGGGATATAATGCAATTATCGAAAGAAATTGAATTGCACGATTCTAAAAAAAATCCTCCTTGATTGTCATTGTTATTGTACGCAGCAGATTTTGTTATTGACATTTCTGATGATTTTTCAATATAGTAACCAATGCCATTTGTATGGGCTAAACAACCTGCAATAGAAGTATTTGTTGAATCTATGATTTGGATTCCAATTCCATTATGAAAAAATGAGCAGTTGGTAATGGTTGTATCTCTGGAATTGACAAGAGATATTCCGGCCCCATTAGTTTGAAAATGATGATTTTTGATGCTGTTGTTTGTTTGATTGCTGATATATATGCCATTTTTCGTTCGATAAAATTGGCAATTAACTATTGTGTTGTTGGATGATTCAAGTAAAATTCCAGAATCATGTATATTTCCTCCTGAATTTTGTAAAGTAATATCTGAGATTGTTATGTGATCTGATTGCAAATGTAATATTGATGAATGATAATCTCCATCAATAATGGTTGTATTTTTCTGTTGACCTATTAATGTTATCTGTTTAGAAATAAGGATGTTTTCGTGATATATTCCCTGAAAAATATAGATGACATCTTCCTCATCTGCATGATGAACCCCATCTTTGATGAATTGATATGGTCTATCAATTGATCCATCCCACGGGCCATTGGAATTGGCTCCATCAACATAAATTGTATGGTCTAAGATGATCTGTTCAATTTGTTTTATATCTTCTGAAATGATGCCATTACTTGAGATTAACGAAGTGGAAAATAACAATAATATCAATACATATGAAAAATATCTATTTATGCCCATAATATCATATTATATTACAGATGTCCAATATATAAATATATGTTTATCATTTTATAAAAAAAGAAAAAATGAGTACTGATTTTTATTCGTCTCCTGAGAGACTCCTAGTACTAATTAATGTTTTTGAATCAGACACTCCTTTTAATGAACGGATTTTTTTCAGAACAACGTCACCTATCATATTGATGTTTTCAGTACGAATTTTAATTAAGATATCATATTCACCAAATAATGGATGAACTTCAACTATCTCTTCAATTTCTTTATCAAGTGCTCTGAACACTTCTTTTTCATAAAGTGGGCTTATTGATAGTAATGCAAATCCAGTTGCCATGCAATTCCGAATAAAATCATATGATATTAGTGTTTTGATGTTAATTCATGATTTTCGAATTCATGAGAAAATTTATTTTTTATGGAATATAAAAAACACTTTTATATACCCTGTAGAAATATCGATGAATAAAATGAAAAGGTGATTGAAATAATGAATCCCATAAAAAAAATGATTTTGCCAATATCTGTACTATTTTTAATATTGGCAATATGTACCCCGTTAACAATGGCTGATGAGAATAAAGATATTACAGATGATACTGATGATGTAATTTATACCAATGCATTAGCTGAAACAGAAGATATGTTGGAATATGTAAGCAGACCTAATGTTGATATTGTAAAAATAACCTATATTCATTCTGATAATTCAGAAGAAGCTACACTGATCCTGGAAGTTGGTGGAATCATCGAAAACATTAACGATTTTGAAAATCCAGATCTCGATGATCTAAATATTACTGGAAGAACAATTACATATGTGATGGATTTAGAGACATCTAAAAAAACATATTCAATAGAATATTTAAATGAAACATGTAGTGTTAATGGAGAAACCGCAAGTTTTGAAGTTGATGGATCTACATTATCAATAACTTTTAATTTAACTGCATTCAATGAAACATTTGTCTCATTGATTGGATATACCACTGAGTTTGAATTAGCATCGTTAATGGATATGAAGATTTATATGGATGTAGCACCAAATTCGGCATTGTTTATCGCAACGATTGATGCAGATTATACTGGAGAAGTAAATGAACAAATATCCTTTTCTGGTACATATGACGATTTATTAGAGTTGTCTACTGGACCATATACTTATACATGGGACTGGGACGATGGAAGTCCTGATGAAACAGGCCAAAACCCAACACACACATTTAATACACCTATACCATATAATGTTACATTAACTATTGAAGATTCGTCAGGTTTAAGTGCTTCTGCGACTCATCGAATTACAATTTCTGAAGGGTCGAGCAGTTCCAATAATGGAAATGGCGATAATGGTGATAATGGTGATAATGGTGACGACTCATCAGACGATGATGGATCAAGTATGATGTTATTTGTAGGTGTTGTTATCGTTATTGTTATTATTGGAGTAATTGCTCTTTTAGTGGTTATAAGGCGTTAATCGCCTCTTTTTCCCTTTCTTTTTTTCGTTTTAGGATAGTTTTTTATTATAGTTCTATGTTTCCTGTTTTAATTTTGAGGAATTGGCATGGATGAAGAGAAATCAGAGTTTGGATATACAAAAAAATCTGCTTGGGAATGTTTTTCAGATGAACAGATCCAAGAAGCTTATTCATTTTGTGAGGGTTATAAAGATTTTTTAGGAAAAGTTAAAACTGAACGCGAGGCAATTGATGTAATATCAAAAATAACTGAACATCATAACAGAAAAACCTATGTCAATAAACATGCATCCGCTGCAATTATTACAAAAGGTTTAAAACCTCTTTCTGAGGGTTTGCGAATAATTATTTCACATGTTGATTCTCCTCGCCTTGATTTAAAACAGATCCCTCTTTTTGAGGATTCTGAAAGCAATCTTGCAATGTTTCAAACACATTATTATGGTGGAATTAAAAAGTTTCAATGGGTGACTATTCCTCTTTCAATACATGGAGTTGTAATTAAAAAAGATGGATCAAAAGTAACATTTAGTCTTGGTGAAGACATTAATGATCCAGTTTTTTTTGTTCCTGATTTACTTCCTCATCTTTCCCATAAAATTCAAGATAATAAGAAATTGAAGGATGCTATTCAGGGTGAATATCTGGATTTAGCTATTGGAACAAAATTAGATAAAAATAGTGAAAAAAATAAATTAAAAAATGCGATTTTAAATAAGCTTCATGAAGAATATGGATTGATTGAAGAGGATTTTATTTCTGCTGAGCTTGAAATTGTCCCCTCTTTTAAGCCTCGGGATGTTGGTTTTGATCGATCAATGATTGGTGCTTATGGCCAGGATGATCGTGTTTGTGCATATACTTCGTTAAAAGCAGTATTAGATGTTGAAAATCCAAATTATACATCGATTGTTTTATTTGTTGATAAAGAGGAAATCGGAAGTGAAGGGAATACTTCTGCGCAATCAGCAACATTTTTACGATCATTAATTACAGAAATTGACCCTAATGTGGATATTGATAAAGTTATGCTTAATTCAAAAGTGATTTCCGCAGATGTTGATGCAGCTATCACGCCTAATTATACAGAGGTCTTTGAATTAAAAAATGCATCTGCAATTGGAAAGGGAATTTCCATGTCAAAATATACCGGACATGGTGGGAAATATAGTGCAAATGATGCATCAGCAGAATACGTCGGTGAAATTAGAAGGATGCTTAATGATCATCAGATCCCATGGCAAACAGGAGAATTAGGGAAGGTAGATAATGGTGGAGGTGGAACGGTTGCAAAATATTTTTCCAGACTTGGAATGTCAGTTATTGATGTCGGACCTCCGGTTCTCTGTATGCATGCGCCATTTGAAATCACAAGTAAATTGGATGTATATGCCTGTTATTTAACATATAAAGCATTTCTTACACAATAAAAAATATTCATACTATTTAAAACATGAAACATTAAAAGTATTTAAATTACCTGGAAAAATATATATAATAGTGATGTTTAACATATCATGTTTGCGTAAGTTTTATATGGTACTTATTTTATTTGCTTGAAAGCGTATCATACTTTAATGATCTGGTGAAAGAGGTTTTTTTAAATGATCCAAACAAAATCTAGAAAAAATAAGAATAAACAAAATATTGAGGAAATCACTCGATGTCCTGAATGTAGTAGTACCCATTTAACAAGGGATTATTCAAGGGGAGAATTGGTTTGTGAGGAATGTGGTCTAGTTATTGATGAAGATTTTATAGATCATGGGCCTGAATGGCGTGCATTTGATAGTGATCAGCGAGAAAAACGTGCTCGTGTTGGAGCTCCTATGACATATACTATTCATGATAAAGGTCTTTCAACAATGATTGGGTGGAAAAATCGTGATTCATATGGAAAATCCATTCCAACAAGAAACAGAGCACAATTATATCGATTAAGAAAATGGCAACGACGTATAAGAATCAGTGATGCAACAGAACGGAATCTTGCATTTGCATTATCTGAACTTGATCGAATGGCATCAGGTATGGGCCTTCCTCGTAATGTTAGAGAAACTGCTGCAATGATTTATAGAAAGGCAGTTCTTAAAAACTTAATTCGTGGGCGAAGTATTGAAGGTGTTTCAGCAGCAGCATTATATGCAGCATGTCGACAGTGTAATGTCCCTCGTACTCTTGATGAAATCGCAAATGCATCCAGAGTTTCAAGAAAGGAGATCGGTCGAACATATCGATTCATCGCAAGAGAACTAGGATTAAAACTTATGCCAACTTCTCCACAGGATTATATCTCAAGGTTTTGCAGTGAACTGAAACTTAGTGGTGATGTTCAAGCAAAATCAATTGAAATCTTAAAGGATGCAGCAGATAAGGAACTTACAAGTGGTCGAGGACCAACAGGTGTGGCAGCAGCATCAATTTATATTTCTTCAATTCTATGTGGTGAACGAAGAACCCAAAGAGAAGTAGCAGATGTCGCAGGTGTTACTGAGGTTACGATTCGAAATAGATATAAAGAACTTGCAGAGAGATTAGATATAGATATCATTCTCTAAACCCTTTTTTTATGACTCGATGGTATACGGAAAAGAAAAGAGAGCATTATTACAAGGATGCAAAGAAACAGGGTTATCGAGCAAGATCGTCCTATAAATTAATACAAATTCAGAAAAAATTTCAGATTATATCAAAGGGTGATTATGTTCTTGATCTTGGTGCAGCGCCTGGTGGTTGGAGTCAAGTAGCTGAGGAATATTGTGGTTCAGATGGACAGGTCATTGGAATTGATTTATCAAGAATATATTCATTAAAAAATGTGATTTTTTTAAGAGGTGATGTAACAGAGGAATCAACGATTTCTCTTATAAAAGATACAATAGAGCCTCATCCCGTTAATGTTGTTTTATCAGATATGGCACCGAATATTTCTGGGAATTATTCTCTTGATCATGCTCAAAGTATCTATCTATCGAATCATGCATTAAATGTGGCAACTACACTTTTAGAAAATAAAGGTCATTTTGTTTGCAAACTTTTTATGGGCGAATCCTTTGAAGATTTTTTAAGTTCTGTAAAAAAATGTTTTAGAAAGGTTCAATGTTTTTCACCTCAAGCTTCTAGAAAGAGTAGTAGTGAAACATATATTGTTGCTAAATCATTTAATAAAGATAAATCTTAGAAATAATGGCCTGTAAAATATCATTATATATTCGAAATTGCAACGTTTATAAAAAATAGTTGAACTGTAACTATTGTTAACTCAATGCATTTTTCTAGGGAAAACTTATAAATCATGAAAAGTCATTAATAATACGTATTAGATGACCCTATTAAAGGCCAAAAAAAAGGGGAATAGTAATGACCGACGATTCACTGATGACATTAGAGCGTTTTTTTCAAGTAACAAAAGAAGATGTTGAAAAGAAAATAATTTCAAAGGTGAAAGATCAACAGATCGTTAAAATTTTACAGGCCGGAAAACGACTTCGTCCCCTTATTGCTCAGTTAAGTTTTAAAGTTTGTACGGGTGGAAAAGAGACACCCTATCAATATCAACAATCCATTGAAGGATCCGTTGCCATTGAGCTTGCGCATACTGCATCTTTGGTTCATGATGATATAATTGATAAAGATACTATGAGGCGAGGGAATGTAGCATTTCATATAGATGCAGGAATACCACGTGCATTACTCATAGGTCATCGTATGTTATCTATTGGATTTAATATTGCACTAAGTCATGGGCCAATTATTGCAAAATTATATGTTGACACATGGGATGAAGTTCTTAATGGTGAGCTTGAAGAAGTAGATTATAATCAGACGGAACCAGCACCAGAAAACGGATTTGGCATATCATCAAAATCATCAATTTTTAAGGAATATTTCAAAATCATTAACATGAAAACAGCATCTCTTTACGCTACTGCATGTAAAGCCGGAGCAGTTGAAGCAGAAGCAAAAGGAGAAATTCTTGAAATTCTTTCGGCATATGGCCGGGAAATCGGACTTGCATATCAACTTGCAGATGATCTGGTGGATCTTGAAAATGGTGAAATGATAGATAGTGTTATCATACCTCTATTGACAAGACTTGAAAATAAAAAACTAGATTCAAATTCATTGAAGGCAAAAGCCATCCAAAGAAAACTAACAAAAAATTCAGATAAAATAAAGGAACTATATATTGAGGAAATTAACAGACATATCAAAAGAGCTGAACAACTCAGTAGATCTGATCTTATCCCGCCATCTCACTATGCTGTACTTTTACAAAATGCTCCTTCATTCATAATTAATAGGATGTTAAAAGAAATCAATGTCACTGTATAAATTCTTGTTTTTTCTTTTTATTGTTTCTTCTATACAAGTATATAATTATACCAATGATAAATATTGATGCAATGATTATTAACCCTGCATTTAAATTTTGTAATAAAATTGTTTTTAACGATTCAGCAAAATAAGCAACCAGTGTACAACCAATAACTGCCCCTAATGTAATTGATATTAACGTAGTCCAGGGTTTCATTCCAATTAAACGACCGACAATAGAGCCTACCATGCCCCCAGATCCTTGAAACGGTATCATAACAAATAGCATGATACCAATAAAGCGGAGTGGTTTAATCCAACTATACTTATTAGACGATGTTTCCCCAATACTTTCAACTTTTTTCATAAATGTTCCAATCAAGGGAATATTTTTTGCAAGGTCATAATTCCAGATTAAAAATAGGGCGACAATAAAATCAACAAAAGCAATAGATAATGCCATTACCAATGGATGAATTCCAACTAAAATTCCTGCTGGAATAATAGTTTCTTTACCTAAGGGTGGGAAAAAATATGCAGAAACAAATGACCAATATTTACCTTGCATATCATTAACAAATACATAACCAACAAAAGATACAACTCCAATCCCTAAGACAACTGGAAAGATAAGATGAAATGTTTCAATAACCCATTTTTTTCTCTCATCATTCATCTAGGTTTCCTCATTTATTTGATGAAATAAAAATAGCTGCATGATCCTTTTCAAAAGGAGATAATTCAATTAGTTCGTTAATGTGCATTCCTTCTTCTTTCAGTTGATTTTCAACCATTAAAAAAGCATTTGAAGGTTTCATTGCAACATCAATACTTCTGGCCTTTACCATGATAACTCCTTCACTGTTTTCTTTTAAGAATAATTTTGAGTTTTTTGCAAAGATTTCTGCTTGATTCCTCTGAGAAATATCTTGGTAAATAAAATCAACTTCTGAGACCATATGAGTATATCTATCTGGATGATTCGCATCTTCAATAATAGGTATAATATTATTTCTTTGTTTTACAAGTTTTAAAAGAGTTTTTGCAACCACTGGCGATGGTTCCACAGCATAGATGTAGCCTTCTGAACAAATATCTGATAAATGACTTACGGTTGTTCCTGATGCTGCCCCCAAATATAAAACTGATGTTGATGATTCAAAGGGTAAAGAAATATCTTTTTTTGTTAAAGCAGAAGCAAGTTTACTTCGATATGGATTCCATGAACGATATTGCATTCCCTTGAATGTTCGAAGAGCCTCACCATATACCTTAATATTCTTGCAGTTCGGTGGATTTATCGTAAAGAGTTTATTTCCCTTTTGAAAGACTCCATTAATTTTAGATGGTTTCATTTCAAGATAAGGTAAACACTACAGTTGTTTAAGGTTTTGTCGAAATGTTAAATTACCCCTTCTTAATATCCCATGACGGGGAAATTCATATGTCAACACAATCACCATTACATAAGAACCATGCAGAATTAAAAGCCAAGTTTACAGAATTTGCTGGATTTAATATGCCATTGCAATTCTCATCAATAAAGGATGAACATTTACAAGTGAGAAAATCAGTTGGTTTATTTGATGTTTCTCATATGAGTAATGTATGGATTACAGGTAAAGATGCTGAAAAATTACTTACATTAACAACAATTGAAGATGCATCAAAAATAGTGAAAAACAAAAGTCAATATACAGCAATACTCAGGGACGATGGAACGATTATTGATGATACGATTTTTATGCATCTTGATGATCGATTCATGATTATTCCAAATGCTGGAATGGATGAGATTGTTACGGATTGGTTAAATAAAAAGGCAAAAGAACATAATTTATCTGTAAAAGTAGAAAATGTTTCAAAAGACTATGTCATTCTTGCAGTTCAGGGCCCTAAATCAAAAGAACTTTTACAGAAAATGACTGATGTTGACCTAAGTACAATTGGTTTTTTTGGATGTAAAGAAATTGTTCTAGCAGATCAAAAATGTATCATTTCTTACACAGGTTATACTGGTGAGCTTGGTTTTGAATTACAGATTACACCTGTTGAAAAAGCAGTACCTCTTTTTAATAAAATTCTTGGAATTGGAAAAGAATTTAAGATAAAACCAATTGGTCTAGGAGCACGAGATACATTACGTTTAGAAAAATGTTTTTTACTGGCAGGAAATGAGTTTGAAGGTGGACGTACACCATTAGAAGCTGTGATGTCATGGGCGATAAATTGGGATCATGAGTTTATTGGAAAAGAATCATTGCTAAAACAAAAAGAGGAAGGATCATATCAACGTTTGACCTGTCTAGAATGTAATGAAAAAGGAATACCTCGACATGGAAATGAGGTGAAAAAGGATGGAAAAATTGTTGGAATGATTTCAAGTGGAACTATTTCACCTTGTTTAAACAAAGGAATTGCTTTGGCTTATGTGGATCCGGATGAAAGAAAGATTGGATCAGAGTTAGATATTGTTATTCGTGGTAAGAATATCAAGTCAACAATTGTGAAATCACCATTTGTAAAAAAAGATTGGATTTCAACTCAATAATAACATTAAAAAATAATGGAATGATATGGGGAATTGATAGTTATGTCAAATGAAATACGTGATGATTTAAAATATACTGATTCTCATGAATGGATAAAGATAAATGATTCAATAGCAACAATAGGCATTACGGATCATGCACAATCGGAATTAACTGATATTGTGTTTGCAGAACTCCCTGAAATTGGTAAACTGGTTAAAAAAGGAGATGAATTGTGTGTTGTGGAATCGGTAAAATCTGTTTCTGAGATCTATTCACCTCTTAGTGGAAAAATTGTAAAAATAAATGAAAAACTAGAAGATGCACCTGAAATCATAAATGGACAACCATATGATGATGGATGGCTTGTTGAAATTGAAATTGAAAAGAAAGATGAAATTGATGCTTTAATTTCAGGGTCTGAATATCAAAAACTGATTTAGGACTTTATAAATATTATCTCGGATATGGGGATTATATATCACTTTTTGATAACTTTCAATCAGAGTTTCCAGGTGAACATGGAGCTGGATTTAAACATATTCATGATGCTTTTGAAGATGAAAAATCTGCATATTGGAAAAATGAAATATTAACACCCACTGAAAAAAGAAATGAGAGATTTTATAGAGGAATATTGTAGAGCTTGGACTGTTACTGTTTGGGCATTAACATAAAAAAATTAAATCTAATAAAATGTGTTTCTTTCTGTAAATCTCCAAATTTTCCTATATAAAAAAACCTTCATTTTAAAATTTAGATAATATTTAACTTTTTTCGAAACATACTTATATTGCATTATATATCTCAGAATCAGGCGGAGAGATGGGATTGCAAGTAATTACAAAATTTTTTTTTGGAACGGTGTTTAACACCTCCGCCGCCTCCCCCAAAAATATTTTATAAGCAGCATATTTAAAAACCGGAAATTGTTTATCGGATTCAAGTAGGATTTGATGCAATGAAACTTTTACTTATTCACAGTGATTATATTGAATATGAGGTACGAGAAAAGGCGATTAAACAACCCGAAGAGATATCAATCCAAAAAGATAGATTTGACGAGGCTCTTACAGTTTTTACTGCTGTTGAAAAGATCGATGAGAAAAAACCGAAATCGTCTGTAAAACAAGCAATTAATGAAATTCTAAAGGTTGCTGAGCAATTAAAAGTCAATAACATCATGCTTTATCCATATGCCCATCTTTCATCATCTCTTGCTTCCCCTAAAAAAGCAAAAGAAATCATTATTGAAATTGAATATGAATTAAAACAGCATGATTATAATGTAAAAAGATCTCCTTTTGGATGGTATAAAGCATTTAAAATTTCATGTAAGGGTCATCCCTTATCAGAACTTTCCAGAGAAATAATCCCTGTTGACGATGAATCAGATTCATTGAAAAAAGAAAGAAAACTTAGTTCAGAGTGGCATATATTAACAGAGGATGGAACTTTACATGATGTTGGATCATTCCAGTTCAATAAACATGATAACTTAAAGAAATTTACATGGTATGAAAAAGAAAAAGCCCGAGCAGTAAAACAGGAACCAGCACATGTTAAACTAATGCAAAAACTGGAAATAGCAGATTATGAGCCAGCATCTGATGGCGGAAACATGCGTTATTATCCAAAGGGAAGATTTATAAAAAAATTAATTGAACAATATGTGAATAAACGTGTTGCAGAATACGGCGGTTTAGAAGTAGAAACACCAATCATGTATGATATAGACCATCCGACTCTTTCAAAATATCTAAAACGATTCCCTGCTCGACAATATCAAATTGAAAGTGATAAACGAACGTTTTTTTTACGTTTTGCAGCATGTTTCGGTCAATTCCTTATGGCACATGATTCAACAATTAGCTACAAGAACCTTCCATTAAAACTATATGAACTAACCAGGTATTCTTTTAGAAGAGAACAATCTGGGGAGATTGCGGGTTTGAGACGACTGAGAGCTTTCACAATGCCAGATGTTCATTCATTAGTTTCAGATATGGATATGGCAATGGATGAATTTAAAATTCGGTTTGATCTTAGTCTCAGTGTTTTAAATCAGATTGGTATTGAAACCTCTGATGTGGAGATGGCTTTAAGGACAACAAAAACGTTTTATAATGAAAACAAGGAGTTCATTGTTGATCTTTGTAAAAAAATTGGAAAACCAATTTTAATAGAACTATGGGATGAACGTATTTTTTATTTTGTTTTAAAGTTTGAGTTTAACTTTGTCGACATGTCCAATAAAGCATCTGCGCTATCAACAGACCAGATAGATATTGAAAACGGGGAACGTTATGGAATAACATTTACTGATACAGATGGTAAACAGAAACATCCATTAATTCTTCATTGCAGCCCATCAGGTGCTATTGAGCGTGTGATGTATGCACTACTTGAAAAAGAAGCAATAAAAATGAGCAAGGGTGAAAAACCAATGCTTCCAATATGGCTTTCACCAACACATATCCGTTTAATTCCGGTGGGTGAAGAATTTAAAGAAGATTGCCAAACACTTGTTAAACAACTTCAAGATGGTTGTTATCATTCAATTCGAGTTGATATTGATGACCGTGAGCAAAGTGTTGGTCGTAAGATCCGAGATGCAGAAAAAGAATGGATCCCTATAATCATTGTCTATGGAGAAAAAGAACAAAAAGAACATCTTTTCAAACCTAGATTTAGATTAAAGGAACTCTCCGAAAAAGAAACATATAGTTTAGATGAAATAAGGCAATTAATTGTTGACAATACAAAAGAATTTCCTCAGCATCCTCTGCCGTTACCATTACTTCTTTCAATGAGGCCAAAGTTTAAAGGATAAATATAGTTTTCAGAAAATATGTCAATTAAGAGAAAATAATATTTCAAATAAAATGGGGAAGGATAGAATAATATGATAAAAAGAGAAGAAATTCAAAACATTGTTGATTCATATGATCATGATGAAATAACGATTGGTGTTCTAGGTGGACATTCTGGTCTTGATGTGTGCAGAGGTGCTAAAAAACATGGATTTAAAACATTAGCTGTTTGTCAAAAGGGACGAGAGAAAACATATGCAAAATATTACAAAACCCGTTCAGACAAGCGAGGTTGTGTTGATGAAGCTATTGTGCTGGATAAATTCTCTGATATTGTAAAACCTGAGATTCAAAAAACACTTCGCGATAAAAACACAATTTTTATCCATAACAGATATTTTTGGGTATATTTTGATTTCAAGGATATTGAAAACAATTTTAAGGTACCTATTTATGGAACCCGCGGGATGGTAAAACTTGAAGAGCGAGATGTCCCAAAAAATCAATATTACATTCTTAAAAAAGCTGGTATACGCTACCCTAAAATCATTAAAAAACCTCAAGATATTGATCGTCTCGTTATAGTAAAGGTAAATGAAGCAATTCGCGGGTATGAACGAGCTTTTTTTTATGCAAGTAGCTATAAGGATTATTTAGAGAAATCAGAAGATCTTCTTAATAAAAAATTAATAACAAAAGAATCATTGGACGTAGCAGTAATTGAGGAATATATAGTTGGAGCGCAAATTAATTTTAATTATTTTTATAGTGCAATTGATGATGAATTAGAGATTATGGGGACAGATACAAGAAGACAGACTAACCTGGATGGCCTTCTGAGGCTTCCGGCTAATGAACAAATTGAAGTCATGAAATATATGAAACCAAAAATAATTGAAACCGGTCATATTGCATCAACCACAAAAGAATCAATTATTGAAAAGATCTTCATGCTTGGGGAAAGTTTTGTATCGACTACAAAAAAAGAATATCCGCCAGGTATCATAGGTCCATTTGCATTACAAGGAGCGATTGCTGCGGATAAAGGAAAGGAAGAGATGGTTGTTTTTGATGTCTCAATGCGAATTCCCGGTAGCCC
>Ga0164310_10001283_pt1 | contig 14092 bp, 10 predicted proteins | sample GuaBasSedimGuay1_FD_121795 | JGI IMG/M metagenome (GOLD analysis project Ga0164310, IMG submission 121795) | Subseafloor sediment microbial communities from Guaymas Basin, Gulf of California, Mexico - Guay1, Core 4569-9, 0-3 cm | ecosystem: Environmental > Aquatic > Marine > Hydrothermal vents... | reverse complement strand
TCACACCACCTTGCACAAGTTCCACAATAGACTCCACAATAACCTATCAAATCTGCAGGCTTCATAATCTCATCCTCTTAACTTGCGAGCATTTCATATAACGAGTATTTCACGCAATTTTTATTCGTATAATCCTCTAATTTGGAGTTAAAGCGAAATTTTACTAAGTTAAATTTCATACAGTTCTTATAGACTTGTATATTAAAAAGATTACGTCATGAGAACGTATATGAGCTGATAGGCAAACTTATAGAAGAAATAAAGCTTAGAAAGTATTCCTACTAAACAGGCAAAGCTTACATCTCAGTTGCGAAAAGATTTTTTGAAAAATCTGGCGCGCGAAGAACAAAGAATTGAATTATAAGTATCGGATGTTTAGCAGGATTCCAAACCAGAACTCATAAAACTTGTTCCATAAAACTTTAAAACTTGTTCAAAGCAGATGTGGGAATGTGAACAAAATTCTGGTAGCTGGAATTATAGGGATATTGCTTTTCTCCGTTTTTCTAGTAGGTTGGAGATCTGGTTTTTTAGCTCACAAATCTAAACCTTATGAACCAATAGAGAAGGATAAGGAAAGACTGTTAAGCGTCAGGGTGGCTTCGTGGTATCAAAGTATTACGGACTATGCAGCTTTTAACAGGACGATAAAAGATGTAATTACTCATCTCAAAGAAACTAATACCGATTTTGTCTTTAGGGCGTTCTGGAAATATTTGGTTATTCCTGAAAGCTGTGATGAGCTAGATCCACAACAGAGAGAAAAATGTGAAGAGTCGGGTTATAGCTATGAACATTTTGAGACGGCGATAAAGGAGATTAAAAGGGAAATTCCCTCAGTTATAATCTCTGCTGGTATTCCGACGGAGAGGATTGACGTTAACGAGTATGATCCTATAACTTGTAAGAAGTATACTAAAAAAGAGCTTTGGGAAATGGCGTTAAATCCTGAAAAATGGCAGGTTAAAAACCCAAAAACTGGAAAACTGATAACTAAAGAGCAATTCCAGTTTAATAGAGGAAAGTTGCTCGGTTTCTTCCCTTCTCACTGGAGTTCACCTTCTGATTATGACTGGCAAAATGCATACGCTTACTATCCAGACATCACAGATCCCGAATTTCGGAAATTGCAGCTCTCATGGGCAAAGAAAATGATAGATTCCGGAGCAGACGCTATCTGGATAGATATGCTCTTTGCTCAGGCAAGATTATTTTATGAATTAACAGGAGATCCTTACCATCCGGCAGTTAAAGAATCTTATGAGGCAGCTTTGAAGCAGATAGATGAAATTCACAAATACGGAAGGGAGAAGGGAAAATATATCTATGTTGGAGGTTGGACAAACTTCCTTGAGATAAAAGGTAAGAATGGTGAACCTATTTACCCGATGCCTGATTTTGACTTTGTGGTTAATATGATTTGGGAAGATGAGGTTAAAAACAAAACCCTATTTGAAGGAAGATGGAATGCCTTCTTTGAAAAAGTGAAGAAATATCTTGGAGATGATGTTTTAGTTCTCATCTTCATGGACGAAGCAGCAGTTAAATGGCAAGATCAACCATTGGGGATCTTTTCCCAGTTGCTCACAAAAGAAGAACAAAAAGAGTACTTAAGGGAGGTGGACGAATTTTTCCAAAGGAAGAGAGAGGAATTTAGTTTGCCTATCGTCTTTGTTTATCCCTTGCATGGTGGTTGGATGGGAAGCAATGCAGGAATTCTTTCATATGGAAAATTTAAGGTATACGATTCCCTAGCTCCGGAGTTTGAGACTTACGAAACGATTAAAGAATTGGCACAAAGTAAATTACGTGGTTTATATGAAAAATCGATAGAAATTTCGGGGGTAAGGCTTCTCCTAAAGAAGGATGTCTTTAAATATGAAAGGATTCCGTTTCCGGAGAAATTTCCGGGAGGTTCTAAGCTGAAGGGCCAGTCTCATGTACGTATGGAATACCAAACTTTCTATGGTAGAAAACTGATACAAAGTTTCCAAGCTTTAAATGAGTCACCAGCTCGCCTATTTTGGTGAAGTGAAGGGAGGAGATAACGTGGACACCTGTGCCTTTAAACGCTTTTGGTAGTGCCCCGGCTGTGGGTCCCACGAGTATGTTTAGTCCTTTGGACAGCTGGGTTATTGTATCGATCGTAAAATTCAGTAAGGTCATTCCGGTAATTATGTTTGATCTACATTTGGGTATTAACAGGTATTCCTCGGCATCAGACATATGTTTAGCTCTAAGCGTCGGCGTTTTCTCAAAAACATAGAACTTGAGACCTCTCTGTCTAAGCTTATTGACAAGGGGAGGCATATGTCCAACTACACATACGGGTTCTTTAACGACGTACTTGAAGATATCACCCTCCTCAACGCCTCTTTTGGAAAGTAAATACTGCGACACCGCATTCATCGCGGCTACAGCCAGCACTCTTGTAATCGGGTTTAGATCGGTAACAAGTTCTGGAATCTCCTCTAGCTTAATAACGGGTCTAACGTCGCTAGCGCTATGGAGCTCCACAAAGGGTATATGAGCAACACCTACAGCCTCTCCGCCAAAGGCGTCCTCAACGATAAAGTAAGCAGCCTTCAAGCACACGCAAAAGTCTTTCACCTTCAAGCCATCGACATGGCGGGCGATCCTCTCAGCAACAACCCTGACAATAGGCTTCATACGGTATCACCTCAAACCTTGACAGCTTTTATATTTTAGGCGTGTTCAACATAGCTAAGCCTCCCAAACACGCTGAATCGAAAGAGACACCATTCTAACGTAGCATCTCTCTTTCGCAACTTAAGTTATCCACAAATATAATGGAAGCTATACTGCTTCCAATTCACCCAATATGAATGCCGAAGATAAATAATTGCCAAGGTGAAGAAATAATTAAGGCGTAACAAGGCTTCTTAAATAGTAGTAAGGTTAAGTTAACATCTCTCCTACTAATTGAATTATTCCAGTGTTCCGAAACCTATTGTTACCCTTAGTATTATACATGCAAATGTTATGGTAAGGAGTAATACTATAGTTATGTAGTCTGTTTTACTCATCTTTAACTCTGTAAGATATGTCCTCGTCTTGTAAGCTCCAAATGCCCTTGATTCCATGGCTATCTCTAATTGTTGACCCTTTCTCATCGCTCCCACCATTAAAGGTATTATTAGGGGTACGTACGCCTTAATTTTCTCCTTAAGGCTCCCTTTCTCAATAGCAGTAAAGGCCCTCGCTTTCTGAGCTTCCATTATCATCCTCGCATCATCTTGAAGTGAGGGAACCATGTTTAAAGCCGTAGTTGTGGCGAAGGCTACCTCATATGGCATCTTAAACCTTATAAGTCCGAGTACTAGTTTTTCTATTGAGGTTGTCATAGTTACAAGAGGCATACTTAGGACTATCACGAATAGTCTTAGTACCATGGAAATTCCCATTATTAATCCCTCCTCTGTCAACTTTAAAGCTCCTTCAAAGTATGGTATCCATGTTGGAATCGGTATTTTAAACATTATCCTGCTCCCAGGATAGAAGATAAGCTGAATAAAGAATGTGAAGATAGATATCAATGTGAGAGCCTTGAAAAAGAGCTTCATTTCACGGAAAGGTATCTTAATGAACACCCACAACGCTAATAGAATTATGAAGAGAACTGCTGTGTGCACTGGATTAGTGAATATAAACGCTAGAATGAAGATTGATATTAACCATACCATCTTCGTCCGTGGGTCAAGCTTGTGAAAGAATGTATCTCCCGGATAATATTTTATTAGCGACATCGCCTCACCTCCCAACTATAAAGTTGTACATCTCCTCAACCGTTAGTATCCCCTTCGGCACACCGTAATTTGAGAGTTCCCCTGCAAGCTTCATTATAGGAGGAACATCTACGAGGCTTTCCCTGAGAACTTCAGGTTTTAGAAATACATCCCTTGTGGGTCCATCCATGAGTACTTCTCCTTTACGCAAAACTATAGTTCTCTCAGCATATTTCGTGACAATTGACATATCGTGGGTAACCATTATGATTGTTCTGCCTTCCCTCCTTAACCTATCAACTAGAGTCATAATCTGGTTTATAGCAACCTCATCCTGTCCTGTCGTGGGCTCATCGAGAATTATTATTTTAGGGTGCATTGCGAGAACCGAGGCAACAGCAAGTCTCTGCCTTTGCCCTCTACTAAGTGTAAATGGGTGCCTCTCCCTCATTTCCCAGAGCCCCACTATCTTTAGGGCTTCTTTAACTCTACTTTCAACCTCCTCAGGCGGAAGGTCTAAGTTTTTAGGGCCGAATGCAACTTCATCCCAGACTGTAAAGGAGAAAATCTGGTGGTCAGGATTCTGGAAAATGTATCCAACAGTCTTTGCCATCTCGGAAACAGTCAGGTCTTTCGTATTCAGGCTGTTAACTAGAACATCGCCCTTAGTTGGGAGTAGGAGGCCGTTAATAAGTTTCATCATCGTGGTCTTACCTGATCCATTGTGCCCTATAACAGCCACAAATTCTCCCTCATATATTTTCAAGTTTAAATCTCTAATAGCCATAGGTCCATTTCTATACTGATATGAAACATTAAGAAACTCAATAACAGGCTTCGAATTTTTCCCGGCGGTTGATATCTCACGATGTTCTTTTAACCTGATTCTCCCTAGATCCTCCCCCGATCTCTTTTCTAAAATCCCTCTGATTACTCTTGCAGCCTCTTCATGAGTTATGGGTATCTTTTCGATGTTTAGTCCTGAGTTGGAGAGCAGGTAAAAGAGTTGAGATACCTGTGGTGGTCTTACCATACACTCCGAAACCGCCTTAATATTAGAAAAGACGGTTCTCGGGTCGCCATCACATATAACCATTCCATCTTTCATTAGAACAACTCGATCTGCCATTTTGACGGCTTCCTCCTTATGTTCAACTATGATGAAAGTTATTCCAAATTTTTCCCTCATTTCCTTGACCATAGAGAAGATCCTATACGTCCCGGCTGGATCAAGCTCGGATGTAGGCTCGTCAAGCACTAGGATTTTAGGCCTCATAGCGAGAGCTGATGCAAGGGCAACCTGCTGCTTTTCACCACCTGAAAGCGACATAGGCGGTCTATCCTCATATCCACGTAGCCTAGTAGCCTCAATAGCCCATTTTACCCTTTCAATAATTTCCTCCCTCGGCAAGGCAAGGTTTTCGGGTCCAAATGCTACCTCAGATATCACCCTAGCAGAGAAGAGTTGCGTTTCAGGGTTCTGAAAAACCATCCCAACTCTACTAGCTAGCTCAGGAATTGTACTCTCAAGAGTATTAAGTCCATCAACCACAACCTCACCTGAGAAAGAGCCCCCAATTGCATGTGGTATTATTCCATTTAGGGCTAGGCAGAGAGTGCTCTTCCCACAACCAGTATGTCCCATCAGAACTACAATTTCTCCTTCATTTACAGTAAGGGAAACCTCTCTCAGAGCAGGCTGATCAGACTGTGGATAATTATAAGTTAGGTTTCTAATCTCTATGATGCCCAATTCGAAGGTTCACCTCTTCCAGCTTAAATAAAATTTTATTTTATGCAACGTAGGCTTCACCTAAAATTAGGAAAAATTCAACCTATGACTATGGTTTGGAAGTTCAAGTTCCTTAATCTTATTCTTACATGGTATTCCTTTATACCACCCCCTCTCCTTGTAGTATTCAGAGAGCATCTGGTCAAGTTCCACAATTGAACCCTTAGCCTTACCATCCGGCAAGGGTTGACTCATAAATCTCTCGGGAAGAGTGTCCATTTTACCTGTGAAACCCATTCTCATATTGAATATTCTCTCTAAATTAACTATTCGCTCACCAACCCTTAACAAGTCTTTAATGTCTATCTTAAAGCCTGCAATATAAGAATAACCTTCAGCTAGTTCCTCAGGAGTTATAATATATGTTTCAACCGTTGGAAATTTACACACACCCAGCGAATCTACTACCGCGGATAGGTTCTCGGAGAACACGACTGCCTTAGCCTTAAGCTTCGGATTGGTTACATCGCAGAACTCGTCTAATGTCGTCTCATCTAGCCCAAGGTATCTCATAGCCTCCTTACTAAGCCACGGATAACATATTGTAGGTAGTGCGTAAAGGTGGTCAGCACCTCTATTAGAGGTTGCGTGTCCAAGACCAAACATCTTTACTGCTCTAGGCTGCTGCATAGGTATTTCTACACCCTTAACAGCCATAGCATAGGCTAAAGAATCTGGCCCAAACTTTTCAGCGGCTTTTACAACACCCAAAGAGAGTTTCCCACCAAATTCCCTTCTGTAAGCTATCTGCTCAATTATCTCTTCCATTACGCAGGTGTCCCCCCATTTAAGTTTTAGGCCGCCCGTATCTTCCTCTGTTATTATTCCCTTCTCGTAGCATTCCATAGCCCAAGCTATTGTTACACCTGTTGAAATTGTATCTAGGCCGAGCATATTGCAGAGGAAATTAAGCTTTACAATATCTGCAGGTTCGCCCACGCCGCAGTTGGGTCCTAGTGCTGCTATTGTTTCATACTCCAACCCCTCAAAAAATGTATTCTCATATTTAACTAGTCTTCCACATCCTATTGGACATAGGAAACAACTTCTACGCTTTATTTTGAACTTTTCATAGAAAACCTCAGGAAGTAGCTTATCAACAGTAGGAAATGTTCCCTTCCGATGATTGTACGAGGGAAGATCACCTAGTATTTGCTTCCCAGGTATTAAGGACATCGTTCCATACCTGCTTAGCATTTCAGCCCTTCCACTCTCGACGCATTTTTTAAAAAGCCTCATAGAAAGTTCTATAAAGCTCTCTGAGGTTTCAATACTCTGTGTGCCAGCAGCAACAACAGCCTTTAACATCTTACTACCCATTACAGCTCCCATCCCGGTTCTCGCAGCGGCTCTCCCCTCATCTATGATTATAGCTGAGAAGAGAACCTTATTTTCTCCTGCAGGACCTATAACAGCTGCACTGATTTTGCCTAGTTCCTTTCTTAACTCTTTCATGGCATCGTAAGTTCCTAAACCCCAGATATGGCTTGCATCCCTTATCTCAGCATTTTCGTCTTGAATATAGAGGTATACAGGTTTATCGGATCTCCCAGTTATGATTAGAATGTCAACCCCCGCTTTTCTCAGCGCAGCACCGAAATATCCTCCAACATTACTATATCCCAAACCCCCTGAAAGCGGTGATTTTGCCGAGATAACAATCCTGGAGGCAGAAGGCCATGATGTACCGGTAAGGGGTCCATTAGAGAATATTAGAACATTTCTCTCAGATAGCGGGTTTACATCCGCATCTACCATTTCGAATAGAAGTCTAGATGCGACCCCTCTTCCACCAATATACCTTGAAATGATTTCCCCCTTTATCTCAAATTTTGAGATGGTCTTTTTGCTAAGATCCACAGTATAAGCCATACCGTAACCCATTTTTACTCACTGATCATCTTTGAAAGGCTAAATAACATAGCGTTTCTCTCATCATGAGACAATTCTGCTATTTTTAGTGCTCCTGTGGGACAGTGCTTCACACACGGGGGAATGTCGACGTCCAGACATAACTCGCATTTTATAACTCTACCATCCAGAATCCTTATGCAACCTATAGGGCAGGCGTCCACACAAAGCTTGCAGAATTTACATTTCGATTCATCAAGTCTAACCACACCCTCTGTTAGTTCTAGTGCTCCTGTAGGGCATACCTCAACGCATGGAGGTTTAGGGCACTGAATGCAAAGTAGAGGTATGCCAAAACCCTTCTTTGAATTCATAACTTGAACTCTAGAGTGTGCTGGTGAGAAGAAGCCTTCCATCTTGTAAGAGCAGGATAGGCAGCATCTTAAGCATTGAACGCAGATTGAAGGCTCAACTTGGATATACCGCATCCTTAACTCACCTTGGAAGCTTCCCTATTCTTTCGAGATCTTCAGCCACATAGCTAAGTCCAACCATCTCAAGTTTTCTCCGAGGTATAAGACCTGTTTTAACATCCCAGCCTCTCTGCATGTAATATTCATCAAGCATCTCATTAAGCTCAACAACCTGACCTTTACATGCCCCCTCTGGTGCTGGTTCCCTTAGAAACCTCTCTGGAAGCCTATCATCAGCCCTACTTACCCCATGTTTAATCAGGTATGCCCGTCTCATGACAGCAATCCTATCAGCAGCCAGCTTCAGCTTCTTAACATCCATTTCAATCCCTGTAACTGAGCTATAAACCTCTGCAAGCTCCCTCCACCAGAATAGTGGTGGGAAGAGCCAGCCACCTGTAACACACATCACCATGCAGCTAGCAGCAATAGTCATATCTTCATTTTCCCTTGCCATCAACCCCTTAAACTTTGGGCTAAACCTATCAGCCATCTCCGGTAGATACTCTTCCCCAAACCTCTCCCTCACAGCATCTTCAAATCCAATCTCGTCAAGAAATGTACAGTGTGTTAGATGGTCTGCTCCACGGGATGCTGTAGCATGAGCAAGCCCCATAGATTTTTGGGCACGACCATCCTGAGCTGGTATCTCAAGACCCTTAACCTCCATAGCATAGGTGGAGGAGCCCCTACCGATGATTTTTGAGGCTCTTTTAACCCCTAGGGAAAGAAGGTCGCCAAACCCTCTCCTGTATGCAATCATTCTGATAAGCTCATCGACAACATTCTTATCCCCCCACTTAAGTTTTAGGCCGCCTGTATCTTCCTCTGTTATTATTCCCTTCTCGTAGCATTCCATAGCCCAAGCTATAGATGCTCCAGTTGAGATCGTGTCAAGACCTAGCTTGTCGCAGAGCCAGTTCCACCTAATTATACTTTCTAAATCCCCCACATATACTCTTGAGCCTAAGCTACAGAGGGTTTCATACTCAGGGTGATCACCAGTAACACCATCTAGCCTTAAAACTTGTTTGCAGTGGAAGCTACATGAGAAGCAGCTTCTACTAGCGACTTTAAACCTTTCTAGGGCTTCACAGCCTATCTTCTCTGCTAGGGGGAAGACCCCCGTTTGATGGTTCCTCGTTGGAAGTCTTCCGATATGACTCATAGGTTCAACAAGAAGAGGCGTTCCATACCTACTATAAGTCTTTGTGAAGGGGCTTTCCTTTATCAGCTGTTCAGCCTTATCCACAAGTTCAAAGAACCTTTCTGGATTTGCAACTTCTACTCCTCTGGATCCGCCTACAGCTACCGCTTTAACCTTCTTAGAGCCCAAGACCGAGCCTAAACCTGTTCTGGCCGCTGCTCTGAACTTAGAGGTCATTATGCAAGAGTATCTAACGAGGTTTTCTCCAGCAGGACCTATACAGGCAACTTCAACGTCTCCGTGTTTACTCTTAATCTCATCTTCAACACTCCATGTATCGAGACCCCAGAGATCTGTAGCTTCGTATATTTCAGCTTTCCCGTCATAGACAACTATATATACTGGTCTCGCGGATCTCCCTTTCAAAACAATAAAATCAAAGCCTGAGTATTTGATGAATGGTCCAAACCTGCCTCCAGAATTAGAATAGCCAATCAAACCTGTAAGCGGCGATTTTGCTGCAACCTGAAGTCTCCCACTTGCGGGCCAGAGTGTTCCGGAGACAGGGCCTGAAGCGAAAATGATAACATTATCTGGTCCTAACGGGTCTGTTTCTGGACACGTCATATCGTAGAGAATCTTTATGCAAAATCCGATTCCTCCTAGGAATTTCCCAATCAATTCGTCACCAGTAGGCTTAACTATGGCTTTTCTCCTTGTGAGGTCTATCCATAGGGATTTTCCCATATACCCCTTCAAATGATCACCTGATCGCTTTAGCTGGACATATAGACAAGCATAACCCACACTTTCCACATCTCTCTTCGTCTATGATTGGCGTTTCAAGAACTTTAATAGCATGGTAAGGGCAAAGTTTGCTACATAACCCGCACTTAGTGCATAAAGCAGCATCGATAGTTGGCTTCCACTTTCCATGTGGGACTTCACCCTTTATCCTTTGTTCTATCTCATAATTCGCCTTGCCTACAATTTCACCTATGTCTTCATATCCTGCTTTAGACAGGTAGCTTTGAACCTTATTCTTGAGTTCTATGATCCTATCGGCGCCTTTTAGAATGAGGGCTGTTAAAACCTCAACTGCTAGGGCGCCAGACATCAAAGCTTCTACAACGTCTTCCCATCGCTCTATTCCCCCGCAGGAAATAACAGGGATTCCCTTCCTCGCTAGGAGGGATGTATAGTATATTGTAAATGGTCTTATTGCAGGTCCCGAGATCCTTCCCGACCCGTTCTTACTTCCAAGAACCGGTTTACAAGTTTCGATATCTACATGGAGGCAAGGCCCATAGGTATCTCCAACAACAACTGCCCTAGCGCCAGAATTAATGATTCTTTCACAAACCTCAATTACATATTGGTCATTAAGGAAGGGAATGGAAATCTTAGCTAAAACTGGAACATCAATAGCTGATACTGCTGCCTTAACATGTTCAGCTAGCTTCGAGGGATCATATAGGCATGTAACCTCAACCGCGTCAGGCTTAGCCATCGAAAGCTCTCTTAGAATCTTCTCTATCTCCCACACCTCTCCTGAAAGTGAAACAATACTCGCAATAATCTTCACACCCGATAGCTCCAAGCTCCTTAACTTCTGGATACATTTAACCCAGTAGCTTAAAGACTTCTCAGACCACTCTTCGCAGTTAAGTAGACTTCCATCCCTAAGTCGGTAAATATTAGGAGACGGAGGTGCTGCTTCTCTAATGGCTATTGTTTTAGTTACCACAGCTCCAGGCTGGTAGCCTGCTACCCTCACAATACTTTCAAGATCTGAAGTTAAAGGGCCGGAAGCAACTATTATTGGATTTTCAAGATTTAGTTCAGCAATTTTGACGGCAAGATTGGGCAAGACCACATAATCCCCCCGGTAGGTAAACTTATTAAAGTTAGAGTGTCGTATTATCGCGCGATTCCGTCTCGGTACCTATTAGTCTAATTGGGCGTACAAATCGGCCCCACCCAGGCTTGCCAGCAGGTCTCCCATACCTGGCCACCTGCTGGCCCCTGACAATTGTCATCACTGGCCTCCCCTCTACTTCAACGCCTTCGTAGGGGGTATAATCTGATACGCAATATAAGTCCTCAGAGCTTATTTTCCAGCTGACTTTCGGGTCTATCACTGTAAGGTTTGCTACAGAACCGATCGATATGCAGCCGTACTTTGGATATAAGCCTAGAATCCTCGATGGCTCCTGTGATGTTGCCTCCACGTATCTTTCTAAGCTTATCAGCCCCTTTCGAACTCCTTCTGACCACAGGAGGGCTAGCGCTACCTCTAGGCCTGGTATCCCAGCGGGAACATCTAAAGGCTCCTCGGCTTTTTCTTTGTCTCTTTTAGAAAAGGCACAGTGATCAGTGGCAAATACGTCTATCAATCCACAGGACAATGCTTTCCACAACGCTTTGCAGTCTTCCTTTCCCCTAACAGGAGGTGTTGCTATTATTAGTGGACCAAGTTTTTCGTAGTCTTTAGTGCTTAAAAGAAGGTGGTGCGGGGTAACCTCAGCTGATACCTTCTTATAGATTTTTTTGGATAATGTAATAGCTCTAACGCCTTGACGTGAAGAAACATGGCATATATGAACCTTACATCCCGCTTTTCTAGCCAGAATTGAGGCTTCAACTATAGCTTTCTCCTCCGCTAGAGGAGGCCTACAAATGCTGAAGGACTCATACGATTTAGAAGGTGGCTTAACAGCTTGTTTTATAAGGCTTCTATCTTCCGCATGAACCGCAATCACGGCGTTAGCGTTAGAAACAACTTCCATAGCCTTAAGGAGAGTGTAAGAGTCAGGTATTGGATCAGGCTCACACATCATTATCTCTCCAAGCCCAACTGCACCTTCATCGAGCAATCTGGGGATCTCTACCAGGTCTTCTATTGAGTTTATTTCACCACAGTAGAGACAGAAGTCAACAATTGATGAGGACTCGCCGGCCTTTATTTTCTCCCTAAAAATTTTTAGACTAGTGGTTTTCCACTCTCCAACTGACGACATGTCAGCTATAAGCGTATAACCTCCCACTGCAGCTGCCATCGATCCTGTTTCGAATGTCTCCTTAATCCAGCCTGGCGAGAAAATATGAACATGAATATCTATAGCGCCTGGAAGGACAATCATGCCTTTGAGATTCAGTTTATGTTCAGCTGTTGGAGCTGTAGGTTTACGGCCGAGAAATACTATTAACCCGCTGCTTATCCCTATACAACCCTCAACAAGACTATCATAGTAGTAAAACCTACAGTCTTCAATAAGTAGGTCCACCGAGATCATACAATCAGCCTAACCTACATCTTAGAGATAATATTAACCTTCTCCAAGTTAAGCATTAAAACTATACAGGTTCCCTTCTCATTAAGTTCTGTAGGGCTTGATCGCAAAAATTTAAAAAGTCTACATCCTAATTTCCCGTGTGTCTCTTGCGATCGTCGGCGGCTTACTTGTCTCTATGGATGATGATGTAGGGATTATAGAGAACTCTTACATCTACATAGAGGATGGCCTCATTGTGGAGGTGGGAAAGTCCAGCGAAGAATGTAGTAGGAAGGCAGATTATGTCATCGATGCTAAGGGTAAGGTTGTAATTCCAGGTCTAATAGATTCTCATAGACATCTCTACGGGATAATAACAAGGGGTATGCCGGTAAAGGTTAAACTTAAGTCTTTCATAGAGTTCCTGGAGGAGTTCTGGTGGCCTAATGTTGAAGATAAGCTTCAAATAGATATGATCCGAGCTGCGGCTGCCGCATCTGGGCTTGAGGCTGTTAAGAATGGGACAACATGTGTTGTTGATATATTAGAGGCACCTTACTCAATAAATGGCTCACTTGATGCAGAAGCTGATGAGCTTAGAAAGATAGGTTTGAGAGGGAAACTATCAATAGAAGCGTCGGAGAGGGTAAGCACGGAAAACGGGTATCAAGCTCACGAGGAAAACCTTAAATTTGTAAGGAAGATGAGAGAAGATCCTCTAATCAGGGGCATGTTTTGTATACACACGACATTCACCTGCAGTGAAAGCTTTCTTAAGGAAGTCAGGGAAACAGCCACCAGAGAGCATGAGATGATACACCTACATCTTGAAGAGGGAAAATACGAAACATTACACTCTATAGTTAACAGGAGGATGTTACCAGTCGAGTTCTATGAGAAAATAGGTTTTCTGGGTCCAGATGTGCTTGCTGCACAGTGCGTAAACCTCACTGCTAAGGAGATAGAAATACTTGCAAAATATGATGTTAAGACAAGTCACGAGCCGATAAGTAATTGTGAGGTTGGGGGCGGAGTAGCTCCAGTACCTGAAATGATAAACTCGGGAATAACTGTGGGACTGGGAACAGATGGCTATATCACAGATATGTTTGAGGTAATGCGGTTTGCATTCCATATACATAAAGGTTATAGAAGGGACCCATCTATCATGCCAGCTGAAACCATTCTTAAAATGGCTACAATCTGGAATGCAAAGGCTATAGGTATGGAAAAACAGATAGGAAGTATAAGAGAGGGTAAGAAAGCAGATATAACAGTGCTCAACCTCAAGACCCCAACAAAAATCACGAAAGATAACGTCATAAATCTAATAGTCCTATGGGGTCGAGGAGATAATGTTACACATGTAGTAGTGGATGGTAAAGTCATAGTAGAGAATGGAAATGTTAAGACCGTAGATGAAGAGAAAATCATTAATAGGCTTAGAGCAGCTGCTGAAAAATTATGGGAAAATAACTTGGCTTAAGTCCTATGTGTCACCTTGCAATACCGGAGTAAACGGTACTTTAGAAATGTTATTACGGATCCATCCGCCTTTTTAGTAGTTCCACCATCTCTTTGGCTATTTTCCTAATTTCTAGCTTATTCACCTTCTCAACAGTTTCTAATAGTTCTAAGTCTATTTTACTTGTTCCAGTCCATGCTCCAGCTATGGAAGCTGATAATGCCGCTATAGTGTCTGTGTCGCCTCCAATATTTGCGCCAAGCTCTGCAGCTTTCATCGGATCTCCACGGGCTGCTACGAACACTCCTATCGCAGCAGGTACCGCTTCAGCGGCTTGGCTACT
>Ga0164310_10001282_pt1 | contig 14097 bp, 12 predicted proteins | sample GuaBasSedimGuay1_FD_121795 | JGI IMG/M metagenome (GOLD analysis project Ga0164310, IMG submission 121795) | Subseafloor sediment microbial communities from Guaymas Basin, Gulf of California, Mexico - Guay1, Core 4569-9, 0-3 cm | ecosystem: Environmental > Aquatic > Marine > Hydrothermal vents... | reverse complement strand
TCATAATCCGTAACTCTTATTTAAATTTAAACATTTCCGTAACAAGTCGCAAGCTAAAAGACAAAAGTCTAAAGAGCAAGAAATTTTCGACTTGATTTTTAGCAAAATTTCTTTATTATTTACTGTAAGTCTATGAATTATTTTTTCTAAAACAATAAAGGTTATCTTATGGCAAAACGGGAAGAGTTTAGTACACGTTGGGGAATAATCCTGGCGGCACTGGGAATGGCAATTGGGGCGGGCAACATTTGGCGTTTCCCACGTTTGGTGGCGCAAAACGGAGGCAGCGCTTTTCTCATCCCTTGGCTAATCTTCTTATTCTTATGGTCGATCCCCTTACTAATGGTCGAGTTTGCTATTGGCAAAACCACCCGTTTAGGTACTATCGGTGCTTTTGGAAAATTTATGGGCAGAAAATTTACCTGGATGGGTTGCTTTGTAGGATTTTGTACCATGGGCATCATGTTCTACTACTCAGTAGTTACGGGCTGGAGTTTGCACTATTTTCTACGCGCTGGTAGCGGGCAGCTTCTTGGAATAGACTATTCTGCATACTGGAATCAATTTACTGGCTCCGGTTACCTGCCTTTACTTTTCCACTTGCTGGCTATTAGTACAGGAATTTACATCGTTTATCACGGAGTGGTAGCAGGAATTGAACGAGCAAATAAACTGCTAATACCTTCACTTTTCTTGTTGATCATCATTGCTGCTATTCGTGCTCTTTTACTACCCAATGCTGTAATCGGACTCAATTACCTGTTCTACCCAGATTGGGCTAAGTTACTGAACTACCGCGTTTGGTTAGAGGGTTTATCGCAATCCGCCTGGTCTACCGGTGCCGGCTGGGGACTAATCCTCACCTACGGAATATATCTAAAAGAAAGAGAGCACATTGTTTCAAACTCGTTTATTACTGGATTGGGAAATTGTTCCGCTTCGCTTATTGTCAGCCTGGCTATTATCCCCACTGTTTTCTCTATCTTACCTTATCAAGATGCTATGACAGCATTGAGAGCTGGTAACACCGGATTCACCTTTGTCTGGATACCCCACCTATTTGACAAGATGCCTGCAGGAAGCGTATTTGCTACTATCTTCTTTTTAGCGTTGTTCTTCGCTGCTCTTTCTTCTCTAATCTCAATGATAGAATTAACTACCCGCATCTTCATGGATATGGGGATGCAGCGTCGACAGGCCATCAAACTGGTATGGACTATTGGCTTCCTATTAGGAGTGCCTTCAGCTATTTCACTATCGATTTTCAACAATCAAGACTGGGTTTGGGGTATTGGACTGCTGCTCAGTGGTTTTTTCTTTGCAGTAGCGGTCAACAAATTTGGAGCACGAAATTTCCGTCTCACTCTATTGAATGTGGAACATGACATCATAAAAGTGGGACGATGGTTTGAGTGGGTATTGAAATATTTAATCCCTGTCGAGTTTGTTGCTCTTCTTCTCTGGTGGTTCTATCAATCAATTGTCTACTATGAACCGAATAGTTGGTGGAATCCATTTAAAACCTATAGCTTAGGAACATGTTTAGTACAGTGGGGAGTAGTATTAACAATTTTCATAATCTTCAATCGTCAGATTACTCGATTAGTACTGAAAGAGAAAAATTCATGAAACCATTAGCAATCATTTTTATGATTTTTATTTTAGGAATTGTATGGGGTGGTTTTATCTATCTTCTGGTCCGCAGTAGCCGAGGCAAATAAAAAAGTTAGATCAAAACCACCTTGCATTTTCAACGTAGAATAGGTATATTGATATTTAATTGAACACTAATACCTTCATAGGGTTGCAACAGATGAAGTATGAAACCTTTCTCAAGAATTTAGCAGCAGGTAAGACAGCGCCAATATATTTTTTCTTCGGAGAAGAAAATTTTCTTCTCGAGGAAGCAATCAACAAAATACTGAACAAGTATGTAACCCCAGGTACTGCCCATTTTAACCGAGATATTCTTTATGCTGAGGAAGTTACTGGAGCACAAATTGTCAATATAGCAACTTCTTATCCGATGATGGCAGAATACAGGGTGGTGGTGGTAAAAAATATCGAGCGGTTAAATTCTGAGGCTCGAGAAATGGTATTGCGCTACTGTGAACGTCCGGCTCTTCAGACACGGTTAGTGCTAACTGCTGGTCGGATCGACAGGGGGAAAAAATTCTTCAATAACTTAATGAAGAAAACAGAATGGATAGAGTTTCGTCCACTTTACGAAAATCGCATCCCGATGTGGATTATCAATTTCGTTAAACAAAAAGGTAAACAGATTACTCCTCGAGCAGTGCAATTGTTACAGGCCAAATCGGGCAACTCCTTGCGTGACATTGCTAATGAAATCAACAAATTGATTCACTTTACCCGAGGCAAGGAAATAATCGACGAAAAAGACGTTGAGATGGTAGTAGGAGTTTCGCGTAAATACAACATTTTCGAACTGTGGGATGTTATTGGGACACGCAATTTTGACCAGGCAATAACAGTAACTCGTCAAATGTTAGAAATTGGAGAATCGCCAATCTACATCGTAAGCATGTTGACAACCTACTTTGTCCGACTATGGAAAATAAAAACGCTACTCAAAGCAGGTAAAAATAAAAATGAAATAGCTGAACTATGTAATATTCATTTTTATTTTATTTCCAAATACTTGCAACAGGCTGCTGCTTTTTCTGAGAAAGAGATTGAGACAAATTTCGAGATTTTGTTAGAAGCCGATGTTAACCTTAAAACTAGTTATCAAAAACCACATCTGGTGATGGACTTGTTGATGTATCGGTTATTAAAACATCACAATAATTAAAAACTGAATTCTTTAATTTCAACAAACCTGGTTGATTTCCATTGGCAAAAAAAACAAACATATCTACTAAATACTCTCCCATTGAAAAAGAGCGACTACAGCAGGAATTGGCCAAACTTTCTGATGAGGAGCTTATTTTTCGTTTTCAAGATGGCGATTTATTGGCTTTTGACGAAATCGTTAAACGCTACAAAAATCAACTATTTAACTTTGTGTTTCGATTCCTGGGCGAATATGCAGACTCCGAAGATATCGTCCAGGAGACTTTCTTACGAGTTTTTCGTAAGCGTCGAGCCTATAGAAAAGTAGCAAAATTCTCAACCTGGATTTACACCATTGCCGGCAATCTGGCAAAAACAGAGTTACGCAGACGCAAAAAACGTAATGTTTTTCCACTAAGCACTCTGGGTTATGAGGATCGTGATTACGAAATCTCCGATGAATCGTTAAGTCCTGAAACCCGAACTAATACCCACATGTATGAAGAAATCATCCAGCGAGAGATTCAAGCCCTCTCTCCCAAATTTCGCGAAGTCATAATCTTGCGAGATATACAGGAACTTTCCTATGAAGAAATCAGTAAAATAATCAAAGTTCCACTTGGCACGGTAAAATCGCGGGTTAATCGTGCTCGGCTAAAGCTACAGGCAAGATTGAAGTTCCTATTAGATAATAAGTAGTTGTAGGAGATTGAATAGAAGGAGAGGGTGAATGATAAATTGCGAAAGATTTACATCTTTAATCACTGATTATCTGGACGACAACCTTGATAAACAGCAAAAAGCAGAGTTCAAAAATCATCTACAATCATGCAAAGAATGCGCTGCGGTTTTTGAGCGCGTCAATTCTCTCCAGCAGCACCTTAAAAAGCTGCCCTCGGTTAAAACTTCGCCGGTTTTTGATATTGTGCTCAAAAACCGGCTGCGACGTGAACTTGTAAAAAATACAACCTGGAATTTATTTGAAAATCCATGGATAAAAATCTCTGTGATCGGACTATCCGCAGCGGCAATTTTTTTAATCGCTTTCTTTTCCTTATATTACCCTTCCATATCCTCAAAACAGCAACAGAGATTTTCGAGTACAGTCTCTAACTTTCAAACTTTCACTGATAGAGCAGATTCTACCAATCTCTCTCAGCAGCAGGTAGAGGAAAAAATCTACTTTGTCATCGAAGAAATACCTGCTGATCTTTTTATGTCCGAACGGCAACACTTTGACTTACTGTTCTCGACGAACGCTCATAGTGATTCTACCTTTTCCAGTTTAGGACAAATCAAACAACCGGCTTACACTAAGTCGCTTGTAACGGTAACTTTTTAGTTCTGTCTTCTTAGCTATGTTAGCTTCCGCGATAAAAAAGTTCTCTATCATTAAAGGGAAAACCGAACTTTCACCCTTTTTAGTTACTCTTTTGCTTCTTACCTCTTTTGTTTCCAGCTTACAGGCACAGGATATTCTCTTTAAGCTGGAAACTGAAATCAACCATCTAATCAATCACTCTAAGCCATTTGTAGTAAGTGTTATTTCCCACTCGAGTCACTCCGACTTACCTGATATTGAATTTGCCCCAACCCCCACTGGCAACTCACAGTCCAAAACTGTAGTAGTCAAGCATATTGGCTCGGGACTAATTTATAATTGCGAAGGGTTTATTATTACTAAGAAAAGCGTAATTGAAAATTCCGACTCCATCGAAGTTATTCTCTGGAATGGGAAACGGTGTGCCGCTCAATTGGTGGGAATAGACTTAGCAAATGAGGTAGCTATTTTGAAAGCTGAGATACCTGAGCTGGCACCTCCTCATTTTGTAAAGAATTCTTATCCCCTGGTGGGAAGCTGGGTGTTAGTTTTAGGAAATTCGATGGGGGTACTGCCGACAGTATCTTTTGGTCTAATTCGCAGAATTCTGACAAACGGGCTGGCGCAGATTTCGGTCAATGTCCCTCCTGGAGCAATTGGTTCGCCGGTTTTCAATCTAAAAGGTGAAATTTTAGGAATTGTGGCAGCGCGCCTTTCACCAAATACGTGTAGCCAGGACCAATTCCTAACAGCAAATGCTGGAGGCGAGGGATTAGTTTACTTAATTCCATCTCTGAAATCTTACATTGAACAAATCATTGATGGTTACAAACATCCCAAGGGCTGGTTAGGAGTTACCGTTACGGAACTCAGCAATACCCCTGGTACCGCTCAAGTAACTATCACCAAAATCTTCGAAAATAGTCCAGCAGAGAAAGCCAAATTGCAAATAGGAGATGTGATTCTAAAAATCAATCAAAGCAAAATCACTAATCTAAGAGATTTAGTAACAAAAATCCAGACTTGTAAACCCAAAGAGGAAATCGGGATTGAACTTTTAAGAAATGGCAAGGTTATTAATAAACGATTGGTTTTGGGACGGTTCCCCATAATAATAACATCTAAGAAAAGATCTTTTGGCTACAACCGGGAAAAGGTTCTCCCAGGGCCAAGACGGCAACATCAATATTTGGAACAACGTTTAAGAAGATTAGAAATCGAAATCCGTCAAATCAGAAAACTACTCAGGCAGCGTTAGTAGAACCAGTGCTAATTCACCATTTTCAAAACCGTCGCTGTTTAAAGTGACGGTTTTTTTTATTGACTTTTGGTTTTAATTTTTTAAATTAGAGTAGTAACAAAAATTTGGAATTTTACCATGGACATAGAGGCACAACCTCGTCGACAATCACGGTCTGTTTTTGAACTAATTGACCACCGTGTACTATTTGCGGCACTGGTATTGCTCATCTTCGTGGGTTATTTCCTGAGCAATGTCTTTACCGGAGCGTGGGGGTTTATTATTAAAGTTACCTTATTTGTTTTAGTTGTCTGGTTAGTTTATCGACTTTTTCTTGATATTTCCACCGAAAAGAACAATACTGAGATCGATAGGCCAGAGGAGAAACAATCAGTCTATCCCAAAGAAACAACAGCAGACATCGATAGTCCTTCCCCTGGCGAAACATTAAATCTGGATTTGTTTTCTCCTGAAGAAAAACACAACTTCTACCAGGAATTGGAAACGTTCTTTAGAAATCTTATTGCTACGGTGCGATCCACTTTTGTCGCTTTTTCGGCAGTAATTTTCCTTTGGGATCGCGCACAACAGGTATTGCGAGTAGAATTTTGTGACACTCAGAGCCAATCACTTAAGAAGGGGAATATAGTAGAAATTGAGGGTACATTGCCTGGACAGGTCTTTAAGAATAAAATGCCTCTGTTAGAGCAGAATATCCCTTCCGAGGCTCAACTGGCGCATTACTATGATAGCTCAGAAACAATCAAGTCTTTTCTTGGGGTACCAATCAGTGTCAAAGGTGAACTGATAGGGGTACTTACAGTAGACAGTAAAGTAGCAGAGGATTTTAGTCCTGAGGACATTGAGCTGCTTAATTCATATGAAAAACTAATCGGTCAAGGAATTCTAATTTTAAGTACACAAGAGAAATCTCGTCTAATTAATAGTTTTCTTCGTGCCCAGCGGCTATTACTTTCACAATTCGACCAGGAAGATTCTCTGGAAAACATCATTGAAGCCTTAGGAAATGCATGCAAAGTTACATTTGAGTTTCACCGCTTGACCATCAGTATGGTAAATTCAGACCAACACGACACAGCTAAAATAGTGAAAGTTCTAGGGCAAAAGGATGAAATGCCTGAGGGATTTCAATTTAACCTTTTCGAAGGACTTACAGGCTGGGTCATTCGAAAAAGTAAGCCCTTACTACTCGATGATCTGGAGAAAGGCGATCTTTTCCGACCGCGGTATGTCGCAACGGAAAGCTCGAATTTTGAACTACGTTCATTTTTGGGAGTACCCATTCATTACCAAACTCGCACTTTTGGTGCTGTTACCATTGAGTGCCGACAGCCAGAATTCTATTCGGAATGGGATCAATACATTCTGTTACTATTAGCTAATAACACAGGTTTAGCGTTAAACAACATGCTGAATAAACCTATTCAAAGCCAGAATGGCCTGGAGGCTAAAGGGAAAATGTAACTTTCAGATCTTTTTAGAAAAAATCACAGGGAGTTTGAACAATCGTGAAAATATTTCAATAATAATTAATGGAGGGCAGCATGGCAAAAGGAGAAAGATCTTTTGTAACCAAGGTCAAGAAAGTAACAGACAAAAAGAATGTACTTTGTCCTGTCTGCAATAGCGAAGCAACCCCTGTAGTATTTGTAAAATCGGTATTTGCAGAGAAGACTAATTCCTGGAAATTCAATAAGTGTACCATCCTTGCTTGTAAATGTACCGAAAAGGAAATCTATGGGCTGTAGTTTCCGATCGGCCACAAATCCCAAAAAACAGCTTATTATCGCAACCAGAAATCCCGATAAGTTTCGGGAAATTCGGGCAGTGCTTTCTGATCTCAAGCTGGAGTTTTTAAGTCTGATTGATTTTCCAGATCTTCCTGAAATAGAAGAAGATGGCCAAACGATTGAGGAAAATGCCATTAAGAAAGCCACCGAAATCCACAATCACACCGGGTTGCCTTGTTTGGCAGATGACACAGGATTAGAGGTGGACAGTTTGGGAGGAGCTCCCGGGGTTTATTCCAGTCGCTACGCAGGTGAAACAGCTACTTATGCGGATAATTGCCGAAAGTTGCTTGAGGAAATGGAAGGGATTCCATACCCTCAACGGACAGCCCATTTTCGATGTGTCATGGCATTAGTCACTAAAAATAAGGTGATTACTACGGAGGGAGTGTGCGAGGGCTACATTCTTACCCAAATGCGAGGACAAAATGGATTTGGTTATGATCCGTTGTTTTGGGTAGAACCTTATGGCAAAACCTTTGCGGAAATGGAACCAGAATTAAAAAATCGGATTAGTCACCGCGCAATTGCTTTAAACAAGATGAAACCTCATTTGCTGAACTTGTTTTCAACCGAAGATTTTGGACTATGCTCTGGCAAATTCAAGTAACAAGAGGGGAAAAATCTCTCATTTTTTTATTGGTGGAGTAAATTTTTCTTGATTTTTCTATCTGATTGAGTTATATTTTAGTTTGTCTTTGAATTTAAATCTTCTTCTGCGCCTGTAGCTCAATTGGATAGAGCAACGGACTTCTAATCCGTAGGTTGAGGGTTCGAGTCCCCCCAGGCGTACAGGAAGTAATACCCATAATAAGCATTTGCACAAGGTTCGCACTTAATTAATTTACATTAGCAGAAACACACATCAAAGGAACAATCTCGGGGCGTAGCGCAGCCCGGTAGCGCACCTGCTTTGGGAGCAGGATGTCGGAGGTTCAAATCCTCTCGCCCCGACGATGAAGGCGGTGCAAAATATTATGGTGGGCGTAGCTCAATCGGTAGAGCGCTTGGCTGTGGCCCAAGTGGGTGTGGGTTCGAGTCCCATCGCTCACCCTAATTCTCAACCCTTGAAAATAAACTACTAATAATAAACCAGATAAACTTTGAAATTCCGCAATGTCCCCATCGTCTAGTGGCCTAGGACTCGGGATTTTCGATCCCGCAACAGGGGTTCGACTCCCCTTGGGGACGCTAAAGCCTTTCCCATCAGGAAAGGCTTTAACATTTTATTGTAAGGAAGCAAATATTAAATTTGCGGCATCGGGAGAAAATAAAAAATCCTAAACCGCCGGGGTAATCGACAAGAAGGAGAATGGAATGCCAGAATTTAGACAAAATTTGGCAACTAAGGAGTGGGTAATCGTAGCTTGGGAGCGGGCTAAACGCCCACATGACTTTCAAAAAGATAGTGAGCTTCCTAAAGAATTACCCCCCCTTCGCGAAGATTGTCCCTTCTGCCCTGGAAATGAATCAAAAACTCCACCAGCAGTATTTTCTATCTCAGCTCGTAACGTTTCAGACTGGAGTGTGCGAGTAGTACCTAACAAATTTGCAGCTTTAAACCCAAATCTTTCTACTAAGCGTGAGCAACGAGGCAAATTCTTGCGCGCCGATGGATTTGGAATTGCTGAAGTAATTATAGAAACCCCTCTTCACAACCTCACTATTGCCACTATGGATGCGGAACAGGTTCAGAAGATATTACTTACCTACAAACAACGTTATTTGGAAGTTGCACAAAGCAAAAATATTAACCTTATTACTATCTTTCGCAACTTTGGGGTACGTGCAGGAACTTCATTGGAACATCCTCACTCCCAGTTAATTGCCACACCCATAATCCCTCCACATGTTCGTGATCCCTTTCAGCAAGCAATGTACTATTACGATTCTCAGGGTTCTTGTGTTTATTGTGATATGGTCAACGAGGAGTTAGAACAAAAGGAACGTATTGTTCTTGAGTCCAAACACTTCGTCGCAGCTTGTCCTTTTGCATCGCGTACCCCTTTCGAAACCCGCATCTGGCCTAAGCGCCATACTCCAGCCTACGGGCAGATTTCGGAAGCAGAAGTGGCTGATCTGGCATACGTGCTGAAAACTGTACTGGCCAAAATTCGCATTGGCTTAAACGCTCCACATTACAATTATGTGATACGTTCCGCACCTATTGGTGACGAAGATACCCGCTACTTGCATTGGTACATGGTAATCATTCCCAAGATTACTACTCCGGCAGGGTTTGAAATTGGCACAGGGATCTATATCAACGTAGTACCTCCCGAACAGGCAGCAAAATACCTGCGAGAAGTAGAGGTCAAGTAATTGGTCATCTATCAGTGATTTACTGCAAAACCTGCTTGACGGCACGAAGTAATTCAACAACAGAATAAGGCTTTTCCAAAAAGGAATATCCTCTTCCCCGAATTTTCTGCCAGTTCGACTTTTCATCAGTGTAGCCACTGATAAAAAGAACTTGTAAGCAGGAGTTTTCGGCAATCAATTGCTCTACCAGTTTTGTACCTTTCTCATCCGGTAAAACTACATCTATAATGATCAGGGCGAGTTCTCCTTTCTCTTTATGGAAAATTTCAACTGCTTCCTGAGCATTTCGACAAGCGAAAACAATGTAGTTGTTTCTTCGAAGTGTTCTAGCCGTAAATTCTTGTACCGCTTCATCATCTTCTACCAAAAGAATCCGTTCCCCCTTTCCCCGAAGTGCTTCTTGCGGTACTTCTTTCTCTTCATGCTCTATTGACTCCATAAAAGTAGCAGGCAAATAAATACTAAAAATAGATCCCTGACCAGGTTTACTGTCCACATTTATCCAACCATCGTGCGATTTAACAATTCCATAGACTACTGATAAACCCAGACCTGTACCTTTCCCCTGCGCTTTGGTGGAAAAAAACGGCTCAAAGATGCGCTCCATGACATTTGGTTCCATACCAATTCCATTGTCCTCGATAGAGAAACAAATAAACTTCCCTGGCCGCGCATAGGTATATCTCTGACAGTATTCAGTATCCACCTGTACATTTTTAGTTTCAATAGTGATTTTGCCTCCATCAGGCATAGCATCGCGAGCGTTGACTGCTAAGTTCATAATTACCTGCTCAATATTACCTGCATCTGCTCGTGTGTTCCATAAATCCGGAGACAACTTTGTTTGAATACTGATGTCTTCACCAATCAAACGAGTCAACATTTTGAGCATATCCTGAATGGTATTATTGAGATTCAAGGAGACAAATTTCATCGGCTGTCGGCGACTGAATAGTAATAATTGTCTGGTCAAGTTGGCAGCACGAGCCGCAGCCCTTTGAATCTCTTCCAAATCATGAGCTATTGGATCATCTTCCTGCAACTCTGCCATTGCTAATTGGGCATAACCCTGAATACCGGTCAATATATTATTAAAATCGTGAGCTACTCCTCCTGCCAGAACCCCGATTGCTTCCATCTTTTGGGCTTGAAGAAGTTGTTTCTCCAATTGGCGACGTTCGGTAACATCAATGCCGGTACCCATAATGGCCGGTTCACCACGATATGTAATGGGAACTAACATAACTTGTATCCAGCGAATATCTCCATCTTTTGTAATCACCCTGATCTCTTTGCTTGCCGAGTTTTCTGCTGCTTCTAAGAGATGTTGTTTCAATTGGTTAGCTACCTCCCAGTCGTCTGGATGGATGAATTCGGTATAATCCATCTTATTAATTTCTTCCAAGGTGTAACCAACCAGCTGAAGCATAACAGGATTAACATACACCATGCGATCGTTTTGGAGGATGTAAACACCTACTAAACTATTTTCAGCCAAAATGCGATATTTTTCCTCTGATTCTCGCAAAGCTATTTCGGATTGCTTACGCTCAGTTACGTCGGCGCCGATACCAATAATTTGAACCACTTGTCCCTGGGCGTTACGAACATTAACCGAATTCCAAGAAATGACCCGCTTTTCCCCATTTTTTGTGACCAAAGTCATTTCATAGTTCTTCACATCACCTCGCTCAAAATTCTGGAATAGTCTTGTCACCTGGGCATATTCTTCTCCAGGGTAAAAGATTTCCCACCAATTTTCTCCCAATAATTCTTCAGGGGTATAGCCAGTAATTTGTTCTACATAACGATTGACAAAAACAATTTCACCTGATGGGTTAAGAACACAAAAGATATTCGGTACAGACTCTACCAATTGTCGATAACGTTGCTGGCTTTGTTGTAACTGAATAAGTTGTACTTCAAGTTGGCGTTCTAATCTTTGATATCTTTGAATATTACGAAGAATAGGGGCAAAATAATTTGTCGCAGTTTCTAAAAAAGAACGTACTTCCACAATTGAGGGAGCTAATTCATCAGGCAACACTACCAACAAAACGCCGAGCACTTGTTTTTCTATGGAGATAGCAAATGCACAGCGACAAGGGTTATCTTCTGAAGGCAAAATGGCACCCTGCTCTGCCAGCCATCGCCACAGATCAAGTCCCATCGACACGCTAACCCCCGTAGGCAAGGTAAAACCTCGTGCTTCCCACAAACGCAAGTAACTTTTCTCATTATCGGCAATAAACAATGCCAGTAATTTTGGTGATAATGTTTCCATTAAACTATCAACAAATGTGCGCGCCTCGTGCGTAAGATCCAGCGTTGTACCCAGTGCAAGCCCCAGGCGGTGCAGATGCTCTAACAGCGTATCCTTCTTTGATTGTGCCATTTCGCTTACTGTCCTTTTTTATCACTAAACACGTAAACCCGACAATGGTTTACCTACACATACACCACCGCGTTCGGATATGGTATATTCGCGGACCTGGGTGCTATGGGCACTACCTCGTGCCTTGAGAACTGTCAGAACTCTTCGCACCAGCTGTTCTACCTCCACGTAGCGCAGTAAAATAACATTATCCACTATATGCGATATTCCTACTCCTGTCATCATGATACCAGTCCCGAACATCTCACTCATCTCTGCAGTAAAAAAAGATGTAATACTGAGATTTTTGAAATGTTGTACCAATGCATAAACATAATTAAAGTAACGATCAGTATCCCTAGAGGTACTTGCTTGAAAATCAGTGATACTGTCAATTACTACTCGTTGGGCATTTAGTGCTTCAATTTCTCGCAACATCAGTGGAGCATGTTGGTCTACGTTTAATTCAACTGGAGAAGTGTAAAACATTCGCAGCATGCCTTGTTGTTGTAGTTCATCGATATCAAAACCAAAATTGTTAGCAATGTGCTTAAGTTGGCTGGGATCTTCCTGAAATGAGATGTACACACCCGGTTCGCCAGCCTGGGCTCCGTTTAGTAGAAAGTGTAACGAAGTAACTGTTTTACCCGTGCCTGGCTCACCGGCAACGAGGGTTGCAGTACCACGCAAAATACCTTTGCCAAACAATTCATCTAACCCCTTTATACCCGTAGCTACTTGTTCTCCAGTTACCGTATAAGTTACAGGACAGGGAGGAGTAACGAAACGGGGAAAAATCATAACACCCTGGTTAGTAATACACAAAGTATGCTCACCTGAAACATAATCGCTACCCCGCAATTTTGCTACCCGTAAAGACCGGTAGTCGCGCAAGCCAAGTAGCTGATTACGCAACTCAATTACGGCATCGACAGCCACAAACTCTGCAGAAGTGTTTAAGTCGCTCGTTTCATATTCACCTATCAGAAATGCAGTACACGGTAACGTAGCTAAAGTTGCTACTAACTTGTACATCATGCGCCGAAAAGAAGCTGGTGATTCTGCCAAATCACTCAAGATCTTGAAACTATCTACTACAAGGAACGCCGGATTATGTTTCTGAACGAGTTTAGTAATACGTTCAACTGCTGTTTCACCGTTTTGATTCAGAAGGTCAGAACTGATGTCTTCATAAATTACGGCACTGCCAATCTTATTTACGTCAAAAAAAGCATATTCTTGGGTAAAACGCACCATCTTTGCCAATGGTTCAGAGATGGTAGTAATAACAAGCGCTTTATTTTCAAGCGTAGCATTGTTGAAAACAATCTGATTAGCTAACATGGTCTTGCCACTGCCCGGCACGCCAGCAATGAGTACAACACACCCTTCGGGCAGTCCTCCTGCTAAGATATGATCTAATCCTTCGATACGAGTTGAAATTCGTCTCATCTTCTCCCTCTTTCCGGTTAATGTTAGTTCTTTTTTAACAGCTTTTCAATTTCTTTTAAGAACTGTTCCTTACGAAGCGGTTTAATTAAAAAAGCATCGCCACCTACTTGGGTAGCACGGTGTTCTGCCAGTAACATAGAAAAGAACAACACCGGAATATGCGCAGTTTGCGGATTGTCTTTCAGTTGTTGACAGACCTGAAAACCATCCAATTCTGGCAGCAAAATTTCCAGTATGATCAGGTCTGGTTGAAAACTCTTCGCCTTCTCCAATACCACTGGCCCGCTGGCAGCATATTCAACCTCAAATTGCTCAGCAAGTACCCTTTGCAACAGGTCTCGCATGAATGGATCGCGCTCACCGATGAGTAACCGTGGTGGAGATTTAAGATTAGCACCCATTTCCCCGCCTCCCTTTCGCTACTGGCTAACTAAAAATTAGATATGAACATTACCTCCCTAAAATCAGGAGCAAAAAAGGCGATATTTAGACAGGAGGCAAATCTAACAGCTCTCAAAATACCTACTCCAACTCCAAATATAACTACAACCCAAGGCCTCTCATGCTAAAAATCATCCCAGATTCGGAAAAGCCCCTGTAAAGAGTTTTCTATCTCTTGCCCAGATTCTGCCCCCAAAATGGCAATTTCACAGAAACCGTGCTCCATTCCACCAGATTGTAGGAGGCGTCTCCAGACGCCGATGAAATCGGGCTCTGGAGAGCCCTTCCACAGAAATAAATACGCGGTAAAAAATGCCTTTTGATACACCCCCTCTTGTCT
>Ga0164310_10001280_pt1 | contig 14105 bp, 27 predicted proteins | sample GuaBasSedimGuay1_FD_121795 | JGI IMG/M metagenome (GOLD analysis project Ga0164310, IMG submission 121795) | Subseafloor sediment microbial communities from Guaymas Basin, Gulf of California, Mexico - Guay1, Core 4569-9, 0-3 cm | ecosystem: Environmental > Aquatic > Marine > Hydrothermal vents... | reverse complement strand
TTTACTATTGGAAGATTATAATGATAACAATGTTGATAAGTATTAACATAAGGAAGAAAGGAGTCTATGTTCTTATCATATATATCGAAGACATACAATACGTTCTTCTTATACTCCTTTATTCCAGTGATCGATCTACCTTTTCTACATGCTTCAGTATATATTACATAATTTGGATTATCTTCTAAGAGTTTAATTACTTTAGGGTACTCTTCAGTTTCTTTAACTAATGTTTGTAGTTCTGGAGATGCTTTTAGAAGATTCCTACTACTAATTCTAATATCGTTATTATCTTTCCATATAGCTATATTAGATCCATCTTCCTTCTCCGTCCAATAAAGAATCTTTCCTAGTAATAATCTTGGGGTTGGTCTCATGGTCTCTAAATTTGGAATATGAGGATATTTATATCTCCAGGTCAAACTCTTCCCCTTCTCTAATCACTAAATATTAAACTTATTAGAAGAGAAAAAGATATACAAGCTATTATGAATTCGAAGAGACCTAGACAAGTTTTACCTATGAAGATATGCATGAAAGCATATATCAAAGAAAAGAGACCACATAGAAATGTAGCTATGAAAAGCATTATAGTGAAGAACATTATAACAAATTCTCCTTTATTCATTTTGATCTCTCCATTTTCTTTCTAATAAACTAAAGAAAATAATCAGTAGAACAGAAAGAAGAAGATATTCCAATACTATCAATATATGTTCTTCAGTAAACGGAATAGCTTTACAATGAAGATTATGGAGACTTATAAAGAGGTCATTATTGGGTTTGTTTAAGCTAAATCTGACTAATAAATTCATTTCTAGCACCTTTACATTAACTCATAATTGATCAAAGGTTTGATCTTATTAAGATATTTCTTTGGTATAACTTCTAATGGTACAGTACCTTCATGTATCTTCTCTATAAGTTCATCAGGTACTTCTTCTTTAGGAGTATTCTCCCTTATTATTTTACATATCCTACATTCTTTATACTTCATCAATGATCTTCTCCACTATAAACAAATACTTTAATTCTATTAATTTTAATCTTGAAGTGAGGACAACAAAATGATCCTAGATGAAGAGATATTTTAGGTTTCTTCCCTAATCTTCTAATTTGAAGTTCTGGATGAACATGATTCCAAAGTTCTCTGATCATCTGACGATCTTTTCTATTCTCTGGATATAATTCCCAACCATCAAAGACCTTTTTAACCTTCATCTCTAAATTCCTCTAAAGAATAACTCTTCTATTAAAAACCATATTTTTTCAAAGAAGTCTTCGTATTCAAGATCAATTGGAATAATGGCTCTTTTCCTTACTTCATAATCCTCCAGATCTAATAAAAGAGTATTTACTATTTTCTTCCAATAACGCTTTTCCTCTGGAGGATCATTCTTGTGTTTATCTTGTATCCTCTTTATTTCTGATAGAATTATATCCCTATAAGTTATTTTCTCCATTTTTTATAAACTCCTTTTTAAATTGATCAATTCGTTTCATTATCGAGACCAGGTCCTCCTTAACTAGTTTACATGCTCCTTCGATCATCTCTGGAGTCTTCTTTATATCTTCGTAATAGACCTGTACGAAGAAACTCTCATCATCTGTTAACATTAATAGACTTCGATCGTTTAAACCATTAAGATCTATAGTTAATATTAAAGCGTACTCTCCTACTTCTTCAATTTTAGTAACTTCTAAATATAATAGATCTTTCCAATTGTATATCACACTAGACACTTCTCCATTAGAATTCTTACCAAGATCTCTAAAACCTAGACCATACAAATATTCTAAATCTTTTTTCTTAAAGGTTAACATGATCTTAAACCTTCTAAATAAAATAGAAAAAAGGGAATTTATATTTTAAAAAATTTGGGGTCTAACTATTACTTCTCAAAGAAGGCCTTGATCTTTGAAGTTACTCCAAGAATAAAGGAAGTTACTGTACCAAAAACTATGGATAGACCAGTATATATCAAAAGATAGTTAGCAGTTATAACAGACCAATCTATAAGGCCTTCGAAGAACTCTATTGCTTTTTCTAACATATTTTTCACCTCTCCCAAATTATTTTATTTTATTTAGGAAGAGCTACATTTATTCTTCTTCAACTCTTCCACAAATTCCCTTAGGTCGAAAGCAGGTTTTAAATAGTTTTCTCTAGCTAGAGGGAGAGTGATGAAGCCTGAGATGGATCTCCCTACAAAATATGCTAGTTTCTTCAACTCAGGCTTCTTCTCCCTCTCAACAGAGATCTTCTCTATAGTTTGTAAAACCTTGTCTCCAATGAACTTCTTTAGTATACTTCGATCATAAGGATTCATGGAAGAGTCTTTAACTATTATACCATCTATAGTGGTCCTTAATTCTACAGGTATAGAATGAAATCTATGAAGAGCTATTAGACTTAAAATATATCCATTAGATAGACCATATCTTTCCTTGAATAAGTGTCTAATTCTAAAGTAACTTAGAAGCTCTTCTTTAGATATCTTCCTAAGAGTTGTGTTATCTGAAAACAATATGTTAACTAGTACTGGTCTAAGACCAAAGGACAATAATTCTGATAGATTACCATCTTCAGATACTCTAGCATTAACATTCTCTTCTCCATATTTCTTTATAGCTTTATACACTATATAGTTTACTCCAGAAGTCTTCCCAGATCCTTGAAAACCATATAGAATAACATTTCTAAAGATCACATTGTTAGTATCATATCTAACTTTAGGTCTATAGTTAATAATTGTTTTAGAAGGTAGTAAGAAATCGAAGAAGTCTTTAGTGATCATAGTCATCAATGTCTAGATCACTCTCACTAAAAAGAATCTTTTTCCTTTCTGGGTCACAGAAGTTTTTGAAACAGTTACTTCGCAATCTTCTGGAGCTATGATATAAGCAGCTTGACCCTTACTTAGTTTTAAGACCTTCATCGGTCATCATTATTTTGTATTAGTTTATTGTCTTATAAGTCTTCTCTAGTTTTTTAACTTAAACTACAGGAAATGAATGTGATCTTTGTCTTAATTCTGGATATCTTTCTAATAGAATTCTTCCTAGTACAGCAGTAAATGCTAGATAGTCTTCTTTCCCTAGACTTGTTAAGACCCTATCTATACAACCTACTAGATTACTTAGGAAGATATGTTTGTCTTCCACCTTCTCTATTTTTCTTAACCTATTATAAAGTAATTTGTGGACCAGATACAGTACTTTAGCTGTATCTAGTTCTCCACTTACTTTATCTATTTCTTCTATAAGAGAGTCTATTCTCTCTTTCTTCTTATTCTCATCATCTCGAGGATCAGATATATTTCTAAACTCTATATCCCTCCTATTAGATTATCTTTAAAGATTGATTACTCAATGATCAAGAGGTTATTCATATCTTTCTTCTCTTTGAACTTCTTCATGCAATTCTTCTCTTTGAAGTTCTTCATCTTGATCTTCAAGACTCTCCAATCTTCTTTTAAACTCTTCAACACCCTCCTCTATAACTTGATCTATAATCCGATCCATTTCTCTTAAAGCTTGAGACATATATGGGAAGACTAATAGAAGTAGTCTCTTCATTTCTTTTAAATCCCATACTTCTACGTAAGCATTATGATTGCCTTCCATTACAATTCTAATTTGGATCCGGTCTTTATATGTAAACTTTCTACCTACTACTCCTCTAGGATTGAAGAATTTATTTTCATAATAACATCTCCAACAATGCCATACTCCTTCTTCATCATAATATCCATCATTAGTTCTATGTATATTACATTTATATCTCATTAGCATAGACCACCTTAACTCTTTTAACTATACGATATTTTTTATCCTTTTCAGAAGACCATATAGAAGCATTAGAGATTCTAACTAGACCTTTAGAATTAAGAGGTCCAACTGCTCCAATATATTGTATTGGAAGAGAACTTATAACTACAGGAGCATTTACACGATATAAGAAGTCTAATAGTTCTATCTCTTTAATAGATAAAGAATCTTCTGGATCTATAACTCTAGGTTCATAACTAGAACAGTGTGTGGGAGAGTATATTTGAGCATCTTCTAAACTATAGAATATACTGTTATTTTCTTCACAGATAAAGTACTTGATCTTGGGTTCATACTTCAAATGTTTACATAATGCACAATTACAGGTCATTTTACTTGGTCTCCTTTAATTGTTGAGACCAGGTCTTTGTAGAATGTATTTTACTCATTAAAGTAACATACATCTGTTTAAATAGATAGTCTTCTCCTAATATTCCAAGGGAGAGAGGAGAATGGGTCGGTTCTACATCTAGAAGAACAGGTACTCCATTTATTAGACCTAACTCTATGTCACATGATCCTAACATTAGATAATTAGCTACAAATCTAGCTATCTTCTTAAGAGATTCTTCTTTACTTTGAAGATATTCTTTGTGTTTCATATAATTTGAGTATTCTGGAGTAGAAGAAGAATGATGTGTTACAACTATAACTTCTTCTTTTCTCATCTCTTTAACTCCGTCTTCTCCTGTTTGATAGTAATTCTTCCCTAATTTATGAACTATATATGCAGAAGTTAGAGGTTCTCCTAAGAAGCAATAAAACCTTATAGAAGGAATACTTGGATCTTCTTCCTTTACTTGAGGTAATAAATAGACCTCATCTTGATATTTACATAAATGAAGTCTATCTTGATTTATCAATATAATATCTGAAGTTATATAGTACCCTATGAAGTCTTCTTCTGGAGTAGTTTTATAATAAACTTCTGGAGTAAGAACATATTTCTTCAACAGATTAAACATCAAAGCTTTATCTTCTGCTATTCGTATTGAAGAAGGATAGCTGTCAACTATGAAGTCATTTATTTTTAGAATATCTAGTTCATATTTAGAAGTATAGGAGAAGGGAGTCAGTACTATAGCACTATCAGGATATATGACTTTGTTATTAACAGATATAATGGATCCTCTTATTTGTAATTCTTTAGAAGATATCACTAATCTATCATAACTCTTCTGAAATTTCTCTATTATTCTCTTGATCGGAGAAGCAAAAGCAGAAGAAGATAAAGTATCTATAAGTACTAAATATCTCATATCTTCTTCTCCCTTCTAACTAAAGTAGTTAATTATACTGATCCTAGATTGGAATTTCCTATTAGTTTCACAATTATGATCTTTGAAACAAGATATACAGAAGAACTTTCTACATTTAGTACAGTATAACATCTGAGTAATTGGAAGAGTACTATGACATTCTGAACATATAGCTAAAGGAGTCTTCTGTACTTGTTGTTGTTTCTTGTTCTTATCTTCTTCATAATCAAAGGTTAGATAGTCATCATAGTAAGTTCTTCTATGTGTAGAAGTAGGAGTTACAGGAGTGACATTTATAACAGGCTTGGTCTTTCCTTCTTTAAAACATTCATAACATCTATCATATTTTCTTCCATCTATAGTAACTTGCTGACATGGTCTAACGCTTCTACAGAAGTCACAAGTTACTTTCTTATTAAAGACCCATTCTCCTCTCTTGAATATAGACTTCTCCCAGGATCCCCATAGTTTGATCTTAACCTTCCCATTTTCACTCCATATCTTGACCATACCTCCTGTAGTAGGAGGTTCAAAGATATCAGCATCTTCTTGTACAAAAGGATTAATAGTCTTCTTCTCTGAAGCTATTAAAACAGAGTCATTGATCTTGACCATATAGAAAGCAGAAGAAGGTATTCCCCATAATTCTCCATCTTTAAAGAGTACTAGAATATTTCCTTCTGTTAAGGAGTAAAATCTGATCATAGCTTCTTCTCTATCATATCTCTTTAATAGTTCTTCCAATATATGTACGAATACTTCTGAATCTACTCCTGACTGTCTAACATGACCTAAATGATCTAAGAAAGTAGCAATATATTCATAGTGACCTAGAGTACCATTATGTACTAGTGCAAATTGACCATCTTCAGACATAAATGGATGTGCTTCAGTATCTTTATCTTTTTCTTTAACATTAGTAGAAGCTGCCCTATTATGACCTATACAGATCGAAGAGTCTATTCTTTTAAATGCCTTCCCATAGATATTATAATAAGTTGAAGGATCTACTGCTTTCTTAACTATCTTTAAATTGTTATTTTTAGTTATATAAGCTACTCCTGTAGAATCTCTTCCTCTATGTTCTTGTTCTTTTAACATCTCTATAGCTGTCTTCAAACATTTATTTAGGTTATATATTCCAACTATTCCACACAAGTACTATCACTCTCGACAATATTATAACAAATTGAAGATGTATATGAAGAATTAACTACATAACGATAAATTATAGAATCAATAGAAGATATTCTTGATACTTCTTCACTAGTATTCTCTTTAATTATCTTTTTTTTTAACTTATATCTCTCCCTAACTTTAGAAGAAGAATTGAAAGACTTCCAAGTAACCTTTCTATTAATGTATTCAAGTTTAAACTTATCCCAATCGAAGAGTTCTCCACATTTAGAACAAACAGAAGTAGTAACGTAAGTATAATGACCATTGATCTTTTTACCACATTCTACACAGTACATGTGCTTCTTACTATAAGTTTGAAATCTCTTCAAGTTTAGAAGTTGTCTATGAACTGTATGCCAATCTTTAGATACATATAGAAAAGTAGGATCATCTCTTAATTCAAAATGATCTCTGAAGTATTTTAGATCATGTCTAGAAAGTCTAGTAAGATGATGAATACATATTTCAGGATATGTTATTCCTTCTGCTCCACAATATTTGCATTTAGTTCTTGTTAGACCTACTATCTTATACTTTAAAATCTCTCCTAATAGTCTAGATAGTTTCAATACATTATGGAAGTTCTGAACATACATTTGACCAATTATTATATAAATAGAGTTACCTTTATGAGGAGGAGTAATAGGTCTATGTTCTAGATAAATACCATTATTTTGTAGAAATTGATTATATAGAATTTCAAGACGTAGATCAGTACTAACAACTAATACTCCAGAAGCAAATGGAGATACCTTCACTCCTATAAAATTTGAACCTTTAAGAGCTCTATCACAGAACACTCTTCTATCAGTTAATAAGTGAAGAAGATAAGAGAATACAAAACTCTCTCTTCCTTGATATAATATTGGAGCACTTGTAGGATCACCTTCAAGAGTTATATTTCGACCTTTGTTCTTCATATATAGTTTAACAGCATTTATGACATCTTCTTTGGAGATCATAATATTTCACATTCCCTCAATAATTGTACTGCATACTCGAAGTTTTCTCCTCTTTGTATTGTATCTCCTTTTACTTTTAGAACATTTAAATCATTTAATCTAGAGTATTTGATCAAGTGCATACGACCTACTTGAATCTGGTCTTTGTAGAGAAGACTAAGAATTACTCTTCTTAGATCTGCTTCTGTAAGACATTCGTTTATGATACTATAGAAATCAGGATCAAACTGATCTTCTCCAAGATTTAAACGAATATTCTGAATGATCTCTTTAAGGTCTTCAACTGTTACATAGTCTTTATTTAATGTTAATTGTCTCTTTGGTAGAGGGAAGTTAAGAAAGTACGGTTCTCCTTGATAAGATCTTTTTGTTAGTTTTTCTAATTCTATAGCTTTCTTCTGTCTTCCTCTCATGTTTTGCCATAGACCTAGTACTCTATCACTTATAGAAACTCCATTAGCGATCATTTCATAAAAGTCTCGTACCCCATGCTTGATTCTAGATGATAGAGTTGAAGTAGCTTCTTTCAATAGGTCTCTATTATCTTTAAGATAGTTCTTCCATAGATCTACTGCTTTAACAAAGACTCTTCTTTGAGCTAGACCATGATAAGTGATACTAGTTGGAAGTTTAATTTCAAATAAAGCTTTAGTACCCCATTTGATAACTCTATTGTAGTTTTCTTCTGTATCTACATTTTCATATATAGTATCTTGGTCTTCTATTAGTACTCTGATCAAAGCTGCTATACCTATTATTTGATGAAGAGGACCAGCAGAAGGTATTCTAACTTCTACTGTACTAGCTCTATTATTACCTCTAGCTATAGCTAACCAATGAGATCCTGTACTATCATTGAAAGGAGTAAACTGTGCCCATGAAGAGAATAGAAGTCTTACATCAGATCCTTGATATATTCCATTACGGATCGGAGCATTAGCAGATAATAAAGCGATCAAAGGTTGAGCATTAAACAACTTCTTTCTAAGAAGATTAACAGAATCTCTGTTACCTCCTTTAATTGAAGTATGTATATGACCACTACAATAATCGGTCCAATATGGGAAGTTTCCTAGTAATATTAGTCTCCATTGATTAGATTCAGCTACATCTATGGTCTGGGTCATAATAGTTGATAAATGATCAGCTAGATCTCCAAGATCTTCAAAAGGTACAGAAGGATATTCTGGTTTACCATCATCGAAGTAATATCTTTCTGATACTCTTCGTTTAAACTTCTCCTGTGCTTCTCTATGGAGACTATAGTTCTTCTCAAAAGGAGGTTCAAACTTATCTAGTACAGTACATTCTAATTCTATCCCTTGTTTATGTACTTTGAAGTTCGTACTCTCCCCTCCTTAAAAGAGGATAGATACATATGATCACTTCTTTCCCTTTCCAATCTTGGAGATATCTATAGGTCTTATCTCTAGAACTATCGTGTTCTTTCTTCAAGAATAGTACTATGTTTCCTTCTGGATCCATTTTTATATCTTCCAGATTACAAAATATTTTCATTTTATTCCTCCTAACTATTCCAAAATATTCTATAGAGTACTTGACAGAATCGATAGATAGCTTCATAATCTTTATTGTAAAATGGTACTAGTACAACGGAGGAAGGTAAACTTCTATATTCGAAACCATGTGTCTTTAATCTATAAAGACCCATTCTTCGTTTAGATCTCTTTATCTGATCTTTGAATATCTCATCAAGGGATCTAACAATGAAAGGAATGTTGACCTGATTGTAAAAAGTTATTTCTCTTTGATCTTTAGTTATATACTTCATAGATTCTTCACTGAAATGCACATGGAGACCAGCTGTCCATAAATTGAAGTTAATAGATCCGGTCTTACTATATATTGAAAATGTTCTTTCTGGATGTTTTCCATGATCTATTAGAAACTTCTCTTTTTCTTTTCTAGTTGGTCTATGATAATCCACTAAATCAATTGTCAAAGATCTTTCTTGAAGTTCTTCTGTTATTTGCTGTAGTCTACCAATTATGTCTCCGAAGAGATAATGAGGAGCTCTATGAGGATCAGTTCTAACCTCTAACAAATAACCACTTTCATCTATAGGAAGACCATAGTCCGAAGGATCTACTATTTCTTTGTCTTCATTTAAAACAAATGCTTCTATTTCCAAACCTATTTCTTTATACATTTTTATTTCTCCTAGTCTAGGAAGGTTACCTTCCTAGATTTCTAGGCTTAAAGATAAATATACCTCTCTTTAAATTGACCTCTCTTTATCTTCTTAAGAAGAGATCTATAACCTTTTTCTAAAGATTTAGAACGTACAAAGACTTCTTTACATAGAGTACAAATATAATCATTAAATGATCTAAAAGATCTTAGTCTCTTAATAGCACATAAGTAATATACTCCTTTATGATGAAATATATAAGACCATTCCCAACCTTCTGGAAGATTCATATTCATTTTTATCATCTATAATATTGTTTATCTTCTTCCTTAACTATGTCCCTGAATCTAATAGGAAGAGGAACAGAATATCTTCCTTCATTTTGTCTTATCCTTGAGTACTGGTCTCTGTTTAATTCTTCTCCACAATTGACCATATAATTAAAGTAATAAGAATACAATTGTCTTCCATATTTATTTAATCTAGGAGCAGTATTGATCTCTAATATCCATGGAAGAAGAGTTTCTCTTTCTATTAGTACATCTATAGCCCCAAAGTCTAGACCTATAGTCTTCATAGCTCTAATACCTTCTCTAATAATATCTTCTTCTATTTCTATATCATGATGATAATGATCTTTGAAGACATAACCATGTTCTACATTTCTAATTCTATGTTCTTCTCCTGAAGTATTGATCTTCTTACACAATCTAATAGCTTCATAATCTTCTGGATTATCTAGATTCCTAAAAACATGAAGACGATATTCTGCTATACCATCTATGTACTTCACATAGTAATTAGAATGATCTCTTCTAAGTTGTCTTCTATTTTCTATAAAGACTATATCGTCTCCTCTAGAATGGTACCTCCTCCTTCCAAGTACTGGAAACTCCTCTATCAAATCTTTTTCAATATATATAGTAGGAGTCAGTACTCCGTGGAGGAGGAGGTACCTAGAACAACGTAGTTTATTAGAAGCTAATTTAATATCATCAGCTTTATTTAGTACATAATCAAACTCTAGATCTTTGTTTGGATAAGAAGAAACTCCATATCTAATTAAAACATCTTCTTCTTCAATTTGAATATCTCTGAAGTTGTTTATAGGAGTCCAATTATTTATTTCTGCTAGTTTAACTCCTGTAGTTTTATCATAGAGATTAGAAGATAATTGAGTTAATATGTATATCATTTTGGATCACTCTATTATAGATACTTGTTCTGATACCTTCTTCAAAGAAGTAGTAGAATTACCTGAAGAACAATAATATACTGTACTTTGTGTGTTAGTAGTCTTAGAAGAGGATAGTTTACTTTCTATCTCCATCTCTATAAATTCAAAGTTACATAAGATCTGGTCCAAATAGTCTTCTACGTCTTCTACCTTGTAATCTTTGAAGAGTTGTTCTAACTGATCTAAACACTTGTCTACTATCTTGTCAAACCTCTTCCTAAATTTCTTCAACTTCTTTTTAGACATTTCTTTATTCTCCTATCAGTTGTAAAAACTTCATATCTATGTTCTAAAGGAAGAAACTTAAAACAAACAAGATCTGATCCTTCATAAGTTATACGGAAGATACCAGCAAATCCTATGTGTATTAGTTCTCCTATATCTATTCTAAAGTTAGAAGGAGAAAACTCTCCTATATTATATCTAGCAACAGATATTAGTCTATTTCCTCCAATGAATTTATTAACTCTAAGAAGATCAGAAGGAGATATTTCTGATATAGAAGCCTTAAGTCTCTCTCCGCAATCGCAGATCATTTCTTGATTCTTCAAATACTCTAGTTCTTTATCTGAAGTAACTTTAGATATTAATCTATAACGTCTTCCACATGAATTACATCTAAAATCGCTTAGTACTATCATTATATCACACTCTAGGTAATAAACTAGCTATTTTATCTCTTAGATCGTTAGGAAGAGGAGAATTACAATATGGACATCTAATAGTATATTCTTCTTTAACATTCTTGACCTTATATTGATCTGAGTAGTTGTATGTAGATATGGAATGATATTCTTCTATGACCTCATTTAATATATGACCACATTTTGGACATTTAATATTCATTTCTCTTCACCCTCCAACACCCATTCTAATAAATTGATCTTAAGATCTATTACGAACTTCTGAAACCTAGTACCTTCTCTACGTTCTCTAAGAAGAGTATCAATTAAATTTTTAATTTCTTCTTCACTTCTCATATTACATCACCGATCGAAGTGTCAATGGAATGTATTTTAAGTCTTCTGGAGTTAACGGGAACTACATATAACTTCTTACAATCTGGACATTTTACCAAGAAGAAGAAGTCTCCTTTCTCTTTTCTATAATAGTTAAACACTCCATATATTACAGGAGAAGTGTTTCTCTTCTTACAATATGGACATAATCTATTTTTAGAGACCTTGAAATGAGAGTACTTAAGATAACGAGCCCTAGAGAAGAGTTGATTATATATTAGATCCTCCTTTCCAAGTCTATGACTATTTAGATGTCTGATCATCTCTCTTTCTTTGATCTTTCTTCCACAAACTAGACAATACATCTAGATCACTTTAAGATCCTACATAGAACTTCTTCTTCTTGATATATATCTTCTAATTCTTCAAATGCTTTTATTCTATCTTCATGTTTTCGTATCTCTTCTTCTAAATTAAATTCTTCTTCTATTTTCTTATTCCTCATGCTTCTTCCTCTATTATTTTATCTACTATGAACGTTAAATGTTTTTCAAGAAGTTTAAGGAAGTCTTCTATTTCTAAATGTAGACCAGCTTTATTTAGTCTCCTTCTTATATTACAATAAATATCTTCCATTCTCCCTTCAATAGTAATATTATGTTCTTCTCCATCTTCTGATTCATAAGAGAATACTTCCCAAGAGACATTATCATCTTCAAAGGATTCATGAGTATTATCTACCATTGCAATAGCTTCTTCAGGAGAACTTGCTTCTACTTCAGTAGATCCCCATATTATTCCTCTATGATAAATTCTATATAAAGGCATTTTATAGTACCTCCAATATCTTTTTAATTAAAATATTTATAGTACAATGATCACAAGTTTCATTCTTACATAAAGCACAAGTAGTCTTCAAAGAATTAAGATATTCTCGAAGTTTTCTTCTAGAATAAGTGAATATAGTTATTAAATCTTCTATTTCATATTCTATACGTTTATCCATTTAGATCTTCTCCTAAAAAGACACGACCTCCAATACAAAGACCTAAATCTTTTTCATGTACATATATGTATACATGAGTATCTCCATTATCATAAGCATTCAATATAGTCACAATATATTTCTTCTCTCCAAGATGATCTATGATCTGTAAGTTGAAGCCTTTTCGATTACTTGGATATTCATTAAATGGTACTGGTCCAAATATCATTTTATTTTCCTCTATTAAGGATCTTAATATCTTCTTCCAATTCTATATCTGGGTACAATAGTTCCCATTCTCTTCTTAGACCCTTAATGTTTAATCTAGCTTTACCTCTTTTAGAAAGTACTGTTAATATTTTAGCTATCTTCTTAGGATTAACTGAAAACTTCAGACCTAAGTTTCTAATTATAAGGCAGATCTCTTGACTGGTCAATGGACCACATTGATCTAATATAGCTATTACAACTCTTTCTAACTCATTCTTTTTATTCTTCATTTTCTTTTTCCTTCTAATTTACGATATAAACGTTCTATGTACCATTCTGGAAGATAGTAATCTATATGATAATCAGTGATAGACAGATCATCTTCTTTAGTTACCAATAAACACCGAGACCTCTTTCGTAGACCTAAAAATATTACTCTCTTGATATTTTCATTTATCGGATCATAAATAAATATTTCTTCTCCGATTTTCGAAATTAGATCTAATAGTTTATAGAGTTGTGTAGCGTAACAAGAAGCTAAACTATATTCTCCTCGATCTACTGACGATTTAAGATCCTGTATCAGATTATTAACTATCTTATTGAACTTCTTTATCAAATTCTACACCTCCTAAGATCTCGAATATATTCTTTTAATTCTTCTATCATGGTCTTTATTAGATCCCTGAAATAATCTTCAACATTAACTAGATCATTAACATATCTAATAGTATCAAATTCTTCTGGATATTCTCCATCTCCGTTAAAACTTATTACTCTAGAAGTTTTATTAGAATAATCATATATAACAGATAATCTATAGTTCTTACTATCACTCCATTTTCTAATATCTAAGATCACATTAGGAAATATCTTCTGAAAAGCATATAGATATGAATGGTGTACTTTAGGAATAAATCCTTGTTCTAGAAGAAAATCTATTTCTTCAAGAGTGAAAGTAGTTGAAGAAATAACTTCATTTATTTCTTCTTCCCATAGAAGAACAGGGAAATTATGTACTTGATATTCTACACGATCTTTGTCTACTTTATTCTTCCAGACTATTTCCCCTACTCTATTTCTTCCACTGATCGAATGATGCGAATATAAGACCAGGTCTCCGACATTGTATTTGGTCCTTCCTTTATATGAAGGAGTATCGGTCATATCTATTTTATAACTCATTTCTCTTCACCTTATTTTCCAATCTATTAAATCCTGAAGAAAATTAAACAAACGATCAGGTAAGAAGAATAATTTAGTAGCTACAAATACATGAAGTAATTCATGAATATATACTTCTATACTAGCTCCTTTAGACAAGAATATGT
>Ga0164310_10001279_pt1 | contig 14109 bp, 27 predicted proteins | sample GuaBasSedimGuay1_FD_121795 | JGI IMG/M metagenome (GOLD analysis project Ga0164310, IMG submission 121795) | Subseafloor sediment microbial communities from Guaymas Basin, Gulf of California, Mexico - Guay1, Core 4569-9, 0-3 cm | ecosystem: Environmental > Aquatic > Marine > Hydrothermal vents... | reverse complement strand
TGCGGAAAGGAGTTTTTCACGGCAGTAGATGGGGTTAGATATTGCGAAAAATGCAGGCGGTTGTATGGTTATTAGCATCAGGAAAGGGAAAAGGTTTGAAAGGTATGTGGCGAACAAATTGACCAGAATTACAGGCGAGAAATGGGTCAGGGTCCCCCAATCCGGAGCTATGGCAACCAATTACAAACTTCAGCAGTTTCTAGGCGATGTGGTCAAATTGAAAGTTCTTAATGGCGAAGCCAAGCAAGACTTGGTTGTCGAGTGCAAGTCCGTCAAAAATCCTGTAAACATTCAAGATATTTATTACAGAAACGACAATATTATAACAAAATGGATCAAGCAGGCAAAATGCTCAATGGATTGGGTTGTCGTGTTCAAGTGGAACAGGAGCGTGGTGTTTGGAGTTTCAGACAAGAAAGAAGTTTTGTTTGACCTCGGGTTCAAGGCAATCAGATGCTTGATAATCGGCACAAAGAAAATCAAATACTTCATAGGAATGTGGTATTGATGGAAAAAGATGAAATTGACGATGACTATCAGGAAGGCGTCTATCCGTTTGATTGCAAATTATGTGGAAGGCAGGGCGAAATATGTCTTGATCAATACGAGGAGTTCTGGCTGTGTAGAAAATGCTACAACAAGTATATATTGCGAAAAAAAGATTATGCCAGTGACGATGTGTGAAAAGCTCGGGAAGAAAGTGGACAAGGATTATTGCATTAGCAGACTTGATGGTCATAAATGTTGGTGGTGGAATTTGTGTTGGGAGAATTGATAATCGAAACCGAGGAATGGCAGGCCTCCTTCAATCTCCTTTAAATGTTCAACTCCCTGCTGTGACTTGGCGAGAATTATGCGACACAGGATTTGTCCCAAAAGGCTTGGCATATTAAGCAATTACCAAAAAGGCAAGGCTGTTGTGAGCGACCAATTTTGCGAATTCACTTGTTGCTTCAAAGAACTTCCTGAAGAGGAAAGAGGCTGTTATTGGTGGGACAAAGAGAAAAGAATTTGCACTCATCCCGAAGCCAAGGAACTTGGAGAAATAGAAGATGAAGATGTGTAAGGTTTATAAACTATTAGGGTAAATAATTATTATGGAACTGGATTACAAATCGGAATTGAAAAAAATAAGCGATTTCGCCAAAAAGAACAATAACAACAGGGAGTGGTTCAGACCATCAACAGGAATTCACAAAATCAAGATATTGAAAATCGGGAGGGAATATTCGGTGACATTCAGAAATCAGGAAATACCCAAGAGATTGTTCGTGATAGAGTGCGATGGCAAGAAATACAATTGGGGAGTGACGAAAAGCCAAAGCGACTTGTCATTGTGGGGACAGTTAATGGTTCTTGGCTCTGTTTGGGGGAGCCTTGAAGGCAGGGAAATCACTTTGATAGTGAAGGAAAGCGGAGACGAGAGGAAACGGAAAGACTACACAATATCCGAGGCAATACAATACACTGCAAAGGGATAAATATGTCCAGCATAAGAAAGTCATTGATAGAAGAATACGGTCTGCAAAAAGTCGTGGAGGAATTGTTGATAAAAGGCTGGTCCCACGACAAGATAGCGGAATACATAAGGCAGACATACGGAGTTGAAATCAGTGGAAAGGCTGTTGGCAGGTATTTTGCAAAGCACAAGAACAAGCTACTGCACGCCATAGAAAGCGACAGCGAGGAAAAGGATCGTTTGCTGGATTATTTCAGAAAGGTTGTTTCTCAGGTCGAGACGCTTAACAAGGAAATGTGGAAATTGTTCAATGACATAAAAAGCCAAAAACCTGACATAAGATTGGTGGCCGTGGCGAACCAGATTTTGAGACAGCTTGAGTTCATTAGCAAGTTGCTTGGCGGAATTAAGACTGCTCCGCATTCAACAACCGTGATACAGAAAAAAACCCAGATTATAAACATATCAGGCGACATTAACAACTTGATACAAAGATTGGAAGAGCTTGGTTACATTGTTTTGAAAGAAGAAGATTTTATCGCAAAAGCCAACGAGCTTGGATACATTATTAAAAAACGCAAAAAGAAGAAAAAGATTTTGGCATGAAGAAGATAGGCGTTTTGCAAGAATATGTGAAAATGGTAGCCAGAGGTTTCTTTGATTCCTTGATAGTGACAGGCAAGCCCGGGATTGGCAAGTCCTACACAGTTGTTGACGCGCTCAAGCAAATGAATGTGAAATACAAATACCATTCGGGTTTCAGCAGCCCTTTGGCGTTGTATAATTACTTGTTTTACAACAATGACAAGCTGATAGTGTTTGACGACACATCAGGCATTTTGAACAACGAGATGGCGATGTCGGTGTTAAATCCGGCGTTGTGGCCCGTGGATAACAAAAGAGTGGTGTCGTGGAATTCTTCGAGCAAGAAAGCCGAGGTTCCGGAATTTGAGTTCAAAGGCAAAATCATATTCATATGCAACAAGATACCCCGAAAATACGCATCCATTCACAGCAGGTGTATGATTTACCATTTAGCGTTTTCAAGAAAGGAAATGTTTCAACTTATGAGGGAGATTGCCAGCAAACCCAATAAACTGACAGTGAAGGAAAGGCAGATGATTGTGGATTTCATAGAGAAAAACACTGACGAGTCCACATTGGATTTGAACCTCAGAACCCAGTCAAAAATAGAATCCATTTATTTGTATGATAGGAAAAATTGGAAGGCTCTCTCCTTGAATCTCCTTGCGAGGAAAGACGATAAACTATCGGTGGTGTTGTCTCTCCTCAAATCTGGATTGCCTGTGCGGGAACAGGTGCGAAAATGGATGGCATATGGATGGTCGAGGAGAGCCTATTTCCTTTACAAATCCAAAATTAATAAAAAATCGGTGCAATAGTGCAGTGCAATTGCACTTCTATATAAAATAGGGGGTAAAATATGGAACACACAATAGCGTCTTTGATGGAGTCGCAGAGGTTGACCATAATGGATTTGATAGCGGCGTATATGAAAATATCGATGCAGAAAAACGATATGAAAGGCGTACAGGAACTGGCAGAGGATATGAAGGAAATAACCAACAAGTATTTCAACGAATTAAATGACGGGAACGAAACATACGAATATCTGTCAAAAGTGGCTGACTATGTGATTCAGAAATGGGAGGAGTTCAAGAAACAGGAGCCAAAATGCGTTTTCATGGAAGACAGGAACCTGCTGGAAAAAATGCAGAAGTTCGACCCGGTGTTTGGCAGAATTTGTCAGAAAATAATGACGGCGACATCGGATGTCCAGAGCATTGTGGATGCATACAACAAATTGGATTTGCCTTATATAGGATAAGAGGTGGTAGCGTGAAAATAGAAAATATGCGAATAAAAGACTTCGTGAAATTAAGACACCTCGCCAATTCAAAAACAGTGACGGAATACGCAAAAGCGTGCAACAAGTTATGGAGCGTGACAATTCGTCAGGTGCAGGCATTGGAAAAAAACGGATATGTCAAAAGGTTCGTCAGCAAAGACAGAAGGGAAAGGGAAATAGAAATCACGGAAAAGGGACGGAAGCTGATTGAAATGTCCAATTCTTTATACAAAGAGCTGGTAAAATTAAAAGAGATAGAGGGATAAAGATGGATTACGACTATGAAGAGGAACTGAAAAAAAGATTGGCAAAAGACAGGTGGCTGAGGAATTTGTTTAACAAGCTGGGAACGGAAGTTCTGGTTGTCACGAAAACAGACCAGCACATAATAGGAATTCTCAAAACCATACAATTCTCGAGAAACATAATCAATCTGGAGGTGCACAACCAGAACGGCAGTTATTTCATAAACTGGAAGAATGTGCAGTATTTGAGAGGTCAAAAGGTTTGAGGTGGTAGAATGTGGAAAACCAAAATAAAAGGTCTGCAAGACTATGAAAAACTTGGAATTGAGTTTTTTGCAGACGAGGATTTCCTGTATGTGTTCGACAGGAAATATCCGGTGGGTAATGAACTGGATGAGCCGCTTGGCGTTTTCAGCAGACACACGAAGAAAAACATAATCAGGAAATTCTTGGACGGATACATTAAATTAAGAGATATAATATAAATTGGAGGTGTAAGTATGGATGAATTGAAAGAATTGATTTTGTTGCAACAAAAACCAAAGTTGCATATAGGGGTTGAGGAAAAAATTCCCACGGTTCAATATGGAAACAAGACAATCACTATGAATGTGTCGTTCCATATAGACAAAGTGAACAAGGAAACCATCAGGCAAACGCTTGATGTGCTGAACGAGATAATAAGCGAGGAGAAGGAAAAGCTAAAACCGAAACCGAAACAGCTCAATCCCCAAGCAGAGAAAAAGGTAGAGAAGGCTGTTGAAAAAGGATTTAAAACCGACAAGGAGCCTGAAAAAAGTATGATTGAGGAATCGTTTGAACAACTGGGAGGTGGCAAGAATGGGATGGACAAACAAGATAGTAATACCAAAGCTGAAACTCGTAGTGGAGGTCAGCAGACACTTGGATGAAGACATAGCGGATTACATTGACGAAGTGGTAAACAATGCGGATTTAACAGATGCTGATGCGTTTGACGACAGGTATAGGGATTTGACAGTGAGCCACTTGGCTGACATAGTGAAACTGGCAAAGTCAGCTTATATGGCGTTCAGCAATCTCGATTGCGACATCCTGTTGTTGATGTGGCTGAAGAAGCGAGGCATAGACTACGAAATTGTCAGCGAATTTGATTTTGACAGGAACAAATACAAAGGCTATGTCTTCTTGGAATTGTAAGGTGAGGAGATGTATAGCTGGAAAGAAGTTGTTTTGGCTTTAGTATTTGGGTTTGCTGCAGGAATGTTTTTTATGTTAGGATACATAGATATGCAGACAAGTATTTACACGCCTGTTCACAATGTCTCCGTTAGTTTGGGCTGGAATGGAAGGGTTTTGTTGGATTTCAACAGGTCAAACATTCTTATTAAAGAAAGGTTCAAAAATTTCTGCACGGGATCTATGAGACCAACTCTTTCCTGCCATACCATACAAATTGTTGAAATGTTTCCAAAAGATGTTGCGATTGGAGACATAATAGTTTATAAATATCAAAATTACACAATTGAACACAGGGTTGTTGGCAAGAAAAACGATTGCTACATAACAAAAGGAGACGCCAACTTCGTAACAGACGGCTGCATACGAAAAGAAGACATAATAGGAAAAGTTTTAGGCTTGATATATTGAGTGATAGAAATGGTCAAGTTGATTTCCTTTAAAATTATGTTTGAGCGAGTAAGAGGGTATATAGGCATACTGCAATTTCTGATGATTGGGTATATGTTCATTCAGCAAACCGAGTTCAATTTATTAACAACAATATTCCTTGTTGGCGTTGTGTCTGTTGTTTTAGCGGTTGTTGATTTCAAATACATCTATCCTGCAGAGCTGGAAAGAATAATGCAAAAAAACCCTATTATAATGGAGATTTACAATGATGTTAAAGAAATCAGGAGGTGCTTGAATGAAAATCCTTGATTTGGGTGGGCTTAGAAAACAAAAAGAAAGCGAAGATATTGTTACTGTGAATATTGGCGGTTTGGGAGATATAGAATACGATTTGAATAACTTTCCGTATCCATTCAAAGATAATGTGTTTGATGAAGTTAGAATCTACCATGTTCTTGAGCATTTGGAAAAACCGATAAAAGTCATGGAAGAGGTTTGGAGAATATTAAAACCGAACGGAATAGTTAAAATAAAAATTCCATACTGGAAACTGCTTACCACTTTCGAGAATCCGTTTCATTTATATGAGTTCAAAGAGCAATGGTTTTACAATCTGAGACCTAATGCTCCTATCTATAAAGGAGAAGATTATCAAAAAACAAATATGGACCCGTTTGTCCCCAAACTGAACTTCAGAGTAATCAAAATAGAGAAGCATAGGGGCAGAATTAGGTTTTGGAAGGTTTATGAACTTGAGGTTTGGTTGAGAAAGGAGGCGATAGGATGATAACTAAAATACTTGAAAAAATAAGGAGATTTTTCTTCGCTGTTAAGTGTCCGTTTTGGAAGATATGCAAACATTACGACAAAGATTCTTGGGTATGCAATGAAGTTGGCGGGATGTATTATGGTCCCGGAAGACCTGCGGGTTGTTATGTTCAAATGATGGAAAAAATAAAGAAAAGAAAATGAGACCGAGTAAATGGAGAAAGGCATTGGAATTGCTCAAAAACAATAAGGTAAGGATTACAAACAAGAACACCAACATTTATTTTGAGGTTTCCGGTCGCAAGAAATACAGCGTCATCTACAACAGGCAGAAAAACTTCTGGTCGTGCACTTGCAAATGGTGGACGATCAAAGCGACACCTTGTTCTCACATTTTAGCATGCCAGCAATTATATAACCAAAAGTGTTCTGCTACTCTTCGTCCAAACCACCGATAGCAGCTGGAGGACGCTCTTTTTCTGTATTTTCTTCCGAAGCAGTGAATGTTTTGCCAATATATTGATGTTTTTGTTTGGACAAATCGTGAGTTTGCTTGATATTTAATAAATTGCGTTCAATTGTGCGTCTCCAGCTTTGATCTCTCCAAGCATCTTGTGTAAATGCAAATCTTAAAGTTCGTTTTTTGTTATCTACATAAAATTCTACATCTACTTCAAACCCATTGGTGGTGTCTTTAATATCAACAATTTTATATTGCATTGTAATTCACCTCCATTGTTTTTATCCTGTTAAATTTGTTGAGCTAGTGCTGGAGCTACCTGATACATCAACAGATGTTTCACTGGAAGCACCACTGACACTAGCCGAATTTTCACCCGAACTCCCACTCATACCTAAACTTGTGGATTGGGTTGATGTGCCACCAGCATGACTATGACCTTTTGACCAAAAATACATATATCTCAATTCTTGTGTTCCTAAAACATTCCAACAAAATTCACTGTAAATTCTATATTGTAATCTATAAATTTTATTAAACCATTCTTTAGGTAAATGAATATAAAACGGTATTATTATTGTATGCTGTCCTTCCATAGTGAAGCCTGATGTTAAAGTTAAACCATTTGAGCTTGGCCAATATGTGCCATCGGTGCTATTATACAATCGAACTCGTATATCTTGGAGAAACGAATAACCACCACCAGCATCATAATCTATTCTGAAAAAGCCCCAGCATCCATGATAATTGTAACCTTCACTTGGTGTACCTGTATCCACGGAATAATAAACGCTATGCCATGTATTATCACCAGTTAAACTACTTTCAGTTTGTAAACCATTATTATTTGAATTGCTACCTAATCCATCTGTTTGTGTTTGGATATTTGATACTGGATGGGAATGATCTGGAATTGTATAATTTCCCACTGGATGGGTATGGTTTGCTGCTATATATGAACCACTTCCATGTGTGTGTCCACTACCAGTGTAACTTCCGCTACCATGAGTATGTCCCGGATCATTGATTTGTTGATAGCTACTCACAGTATGAACCATTTCTGAATCCCGCAAAATTTTGTCCAGAAATGTCCGCTTTCTGTTGGCTATTTCAATTTTTAATTCCGGACTTTTGTCACCATACAAAATTAAAGTTTTCTTGATGATCCTGTAATCATTGCTACTCAATCCTGTTCTTGTGTCATTCACGGTGACAACATCACCTGTTGTGAATGTATAATCTGACTCTATTGGCTTTAATGAAATTCTGTAAAAAGGTTGAGGATTGGTGCCATCGTGGGCTTTGTATAGATTAAGTATCGTGTTCGCCAGTCTTTGAGCTGAAGTCACATCTTTGATTGTTCTGTCCAAAAATATTGCTTCCTTAACGCCATAATATGATTGCGAGGCTGAATGCTGAACCCAGCCTGAATCAATTTGCTGTGTTCCGTCCCCGTATCCCAGAACTTTTACTTTGTTTATAACAGCTTCCCTGTCTTCTTCCTTATGTACGCTTAAACAATTAACATTGCTTCCGCTTGTATAGAATGTAGCTTGAGATGTCGTGCTTCCTTTTTGGCTGTCTATATTGAAGTAATCATTGTCGCTGGCGTCCCAGCTTACCCACCAATCATAGTTAATCTGTCTGGCCAGTTTTGCCAGTCCCAACAATTTGGGTTCGTTTTCTATTGCAAAGTCAACCGTTCCGTAATTTGTGTTGGTGCCGACATTGATAACCCCGCTACATACTGTGCTTACAATATTGCTTGTGTTTGTTGATGACCATCTTTGATTGTGCGTTCTTTCTAAAAGCAATACACTCATATCATATCCATAAATTTTAGCCGTGCCATTATCTTTGTATTCCACTCGTGTAATTTTTCCTTTAAACACTGTGTTGCTATTCAGCTGTAGCTTGACTATGTTTCCAGCTTGCACATTAGAGTCACTGCTATCCGTGTCAAACAATTCAATTTCAAATGTTGATGGTTTATTTAATTCTCCTATGAATTCTGCTTTGAGGTAACTTGTTGAATAATCCGTGCCGTTAATTAATAATGTCCAAGTCATATTATCACCTGTGTGGCATTTCCATTAAGCTTATAGTCAAGCTTATAGCATTTTTGGTCACGGCTTCATAAGTCCAACTTATTTTGTTCATTTGCACGGTGTGCGTGGATTCCAAATCACTTCCCATACCGCGATTAAATTTCAAAGTTATGTCGCCACCTTTTTCTAACATACGAGCCAGTATGTTTGCCACATTTATTGCCGATTTATTATAAGTGTATGTTATCGTGCAATCTTGTTCAGCATAACTTGAATTGATTATTTTCAACATCCCAGTTGGTTTATTAATTTCATAGTCTGTGTTTTCTGCCAAGGTTGTAGTATTGTGTTTTATAGTTACATTGCTTAAACCCGTAGCTGGCAATGGAGCCCATTCATTCAATGCACCAGTTTTAAATGATTCATTTGTTATTGTTACATTGCTTGACAAATCTCTGACCATAACTGTTAACTCCCACAAAATGTCGATTTTGAGCAAGTCCAATGCGGTCACTTTTCTGCCCCTGTTCCAATGATTTTTGCTTCGTGGCTCTGGTATTGTGTTGACTTTCTTGTCCCAGTTTCGTTTAGCTCGCAACACATATAATTCAATTTCATTTCCATCTATCACTCCACTATGGGAAAGAGTTGCTATTTGAGCCATAATATCACCTCAACACCCTTCCAGTAAATTCTGAATGCATAATATCACCAAGCTTGTCCATAACGTCTCTTGGATCTTCCACACCTGTTAAATTCACATGCAAGTCTGTGTCTACATTGTAGGTGTTGAATTGGGTTGATTTGGGGGCAGCACCGGTTGCTACTGGTGTTGTCACTGTGGTTTTTGTGGGGGTTGCCCCGAAACCCAACCATCCTGCTATCGAGCCAATTGCCCATGCTATTGCATCTATAACAGGTTTTGCCACTTCAATCAACCATACTATGAAATCTGACAAACCTTCAATTATCGGATTTAAAATATTATTCCATAGCCATTTTAATACAGGAACAACTACACTGACTATTCCAGCTATGAAACCTGCAAATGCATCCACAACATCCCATACCGATATGCCAAGCTTGTCCATTACTCTTTTGATTACCAACCCTATAAATACAAGCAAACCAAGAATTGCCCATAATTTCCAAGAAGTCAATGACAGACCCATTATACTGAAATTGGCTATTTTGGATGCTCCGCTAATTGCCATCATAGTTTGCCTGATTCCAGCTAATGCCAATCCAAGTTGACCGAATATGTATAATCCAAAACCAACTGCGGCCAACACTAACACCATTATGCCTAAAAATCTTTTTTGTTCGTCTGTTAGACTTGATACACGATCAAGTATATTTATTAATACATCGGTGATCATAATTGCTGCTGGCAAAAACAACAATGCCAGAATATTGGACCACAAATCAAAAACTCCTGTTAATTGCATCGCGGGTCTTAACAATCCTGTCATTGCATGATGTAACATTAATCCAGCAAACATCACAGATAGCAATTCCATATGAAATCTTTGGTGTGTGTAACGCAGTCTATTTACTGCTGTATTATAGCTAACTGTTTTACCTGTAGCCGTGTCAATTATCTCCCCAGATTTTTTGATTGCTAAGTTGGCACGAAATAAAGCACCTTTCATTCTGTTAACACCAATGCCAGTTTCTTCAGCCAATCGAAATATGGATGTTCTGGCACTTAATTTTTCTTGTAATTTTGTCATTTGCTCATTGTATGCTCTAAGTGCTTCTGGCGTTGGAGGTCTTGTTTGCATTGATTTGGTAAGCCTATTCATATAAACTTCCAAGCCTCGAACTTGGTTTTTTATCTTATTTAATGGTTTGCTTGTGTTGTCGATAGCATCCACGATTATTTTTACATGTTCACTGACTGTGCCAACCATCACCACCACCCAAATGTAATAGGTTTATTTATTTGATTAGCTTCAGCTATTTTTTCATATTTTTCTCTTAGATATTCTACAATCGCATTGTACACTTCAATATCCAGCTCAAGGACTTCATCTACGGTCATATGCATCTCCTGTGCCACGAATATCGTTTCAAATACCAAATCTTTGTCTAATCTTGCTCTTTGTGCTTCCAAATTCAACTTATATCGTATCAATTCTAGATCGGTCATTGAGTTTTTTTTAAAGTTAAATCTTGCAATTTAGTGGTGTCTATGTTAAATCCGAATATCGGGGCTATTTGCATTATCAGGCTTCCGAAATGTTCAGTAACATACGATTCTATATCTGCTGGGTCAACATCTGGATTAGCCCGATGAATCATCTCTATCAAGATGTCGAATATTTTGTTTGCATCCTCTTCTGTTAGTTTATCCCTGTTAAGTGTACAAAACATCACTACATCTTTTCTTTTGGGCTTGATTCTTAATTTCTCCCCGTCAACTTCTATGGTTTTGGTTTTTTTGCTTAAACCTGCAAACTGTACTTCATTCATTATCTTCACCTCCTACAATTCCGCCTAAAGTTTTCACTTCTTCCTTTTCGGTTTTCTTGGTCTTGAGCACAGCTATCTCGCGTTTTATCTGCTCGACCTCATCGAACAACTTCAGGAATATTTCGAATTTTTTCGTGAACAAGTGATCATGCCACATCTTCATCCAGCGACAGTTGCCGAAATTCTCCCTGCAATCCTTGTCCCATTCTTGAAATAAATTAAAAGGGAAGGAGCCAGATGTAACATTAACTGTGATCTGGCCATCCTTTTTCTTTTCCGGCTTTTCATTTTTGTCCATATTATGATGATGTTCCTTTCATTTCTACATAGTAGTCTCTTGGCAAACAAACCGCTTCGAAATCCTGTTCCCAGTGCCCGTCTGGACCACCAATTTTCCTGTCGCCCAATTTGGTGATATAGGCGTTGTTCAATAGAATGCTGACTTCATAGCTTGACCCGCTTACAAGGTTCACCAATATGGCACAAGCTGTTCTTGACCCGTCACCTGCCTGCCATCTGGTATGTGTTGCCGATCCTGAAGGCACTTGAGTTCCTGAACCGTATGCATAGAATTCCAATGACTTGTTGGTGCCGTCAAACTTTGCCTGTGCTGGCATTACCAGAGTTCCTGATATTTTTGCCACATCAAACGGCTTTTCACTTAGCTCTGCATTCTGAAAACCGTTGGTGTCAACTCCTAAGAAATCCTCCTTGTCAATAGCTCCTTCTGGCTCCACTATTGTCACATTCTTGAGTATGGCTGTAATGGTGCTGTCATCGGAAAACGACTGAGCGTCTAACAACGCACTATCGCTAACAGATGACAAAGCATCAGCAATCTTCACAGTGGTTTCCTTCGCTTTCCATAGTTTTGCCATTTTTATCTACCTCCCTTTTCTTTTTCAACTTTCTGGAATCTCCAGTAAGGTAGGCTTTTCAGTTCCTCTTCTTTCAGTTCGATGACATCTCCGCGATTCAACACTTTTCCTTTCACAACCAATGGAACGATGCTGTTGTATTTGTATTTCATTTGATCACCTCACGGTTTGAAATTTCTGCGGATTATTTCCTTGATTTTGGGCTCGGCTTTGTTTACACCGGGTCTTATGAACGGGTGTGGTTGTGTGCCATATCTGGCTATCATTGTTCTTAACGCCCAGACATTTAATCCAGCCAGTCTTGCCCATCTTCTAATGGGTTGGGACATTGGGGGAGCCTTCCCCGGACCCCTGCCTTTTTCAACATAACCGGCGTATCTTGCTGCCCACACGCCATATGAATATATTCTTTTTTGTCGCTTGATTGGTTTTGCTCTGATTGTTTTTTCAAGATAGCCTCTTGGATATTCAAACGCTCCGGCTTTGATTATCGACCTTATCGAATTGGCATATTCCTCTGCCATTTCCTTGGCTATTCTTTCTGATATTTTTGGAATTCTTCGTATTGTTTTGCCTAAATGGTCTGTGACTTTTTTTGCATCTATGTCTATTCTGATTATAAACATATTTCACGCCTCGTGCCATTCATAGCTGACTTCAAGGATATTGTAGTGGATTTTCATTTTGTCCCTGAAGTCAAAATCTTCGGTTTCGCTCACAACTTCGAAATTGTGCATATTGTTGGATTCTGTGGTGGAAACATTACTTTGCAAAGCATTCCGCACAGCGTCAGCTAATTGCTTAACTTCTTTGGCTCTTTTATGCACACAATGTATTTCTATGGTCACGGGATATATTTTGACGCCACCAAGTGTAACGGTGTCTTCTGAAATTCTCGGCCTGTGGATTATGACGAAAGGCAATCCTCCGGCATCTTCTATGAAGACAGATGGATACGATGAATACACATTATTGTTGACAAATAATTTCACTGTGGTGTCATTCTTTATTATATCGAACACCACCTGCCAGATGTCATTTTCTATCGTGCTTTTGCTAACCATAATCTCGCCTTGGAGGCTACCAGAATGGCATAGAGCCTGAGCAGAGCAAGATGCTCTATTAATAATTAATGTCTGGAAACTTAAATATTCAATTCCGCTTTGGTGATCACGGCTTGATAATACACAGTCTGACCTTCCACCACGGCTTTGCCTAGTGAATGGATTTTGTAATATTTTCCGTTGAATTTAACAATGGTGTCCTTGTCAATGGAAACTGAAGGGGAGAAATAGCACCTGTAACTATCAGCCAAGTCAAGACCTTCCACTTTCCACTGCATTTCCTCGGGACCGATGTCAAATATCGCACATTTCACGGAAGTCCCGCTTCCCAAAGACAGAGTTTCATCGCCTTCATCGTTCAATGTCTTGGTGGGAGAATAAATAGTAACAGTAGTTCCGTGCTTTTCAATTATGGTTTTTACCTTATTTATGGCGTCAGTTGCGACCATACTAATCAGATGTCCGTTCGGCTACTTCCATCGTGCCGAGCATATACTCAACAAGCTGTCGGTATTTCACATAATCATGCTTGGTTTGCTCGTCTGACCTGACTATTGTTAGCCTGTCAATCGTGTATCTCGTGATGAGGCTTTCATCCTGCATTTTGTTTTTCAGCAAAAAAGCTGTCAAATAAGCTGTCGCCCTTCTAATAAGTTCATGCGTGTTCGGCCACACTGGATAATGTCTTGGTGTGTAGACATATGTGACATACAAAACAGAGTCCGACTCTGGTGCGCTTTCCAATGTTATTTTGCCGTTTTCAGCATCAACCGAGCTGACCGTGACTTCCGTTTCAGTTTCCTCGCCATTAACCGTTCTTACCTTGTAAACCGTGACATCGTCTTCATCAACCATAAAGTCATTGTCCATATCGCCTATCGGCCAGTTTTTCGTGTAAAACACCTTGTTGGTGCCGTTGATTTTGTTGGTCTTAATGTTGTCAATGTATTCTATTTTTTCCTTGTAAACATGAACTTGGATGTCTTGGTTCAAATGCAAACTGGCGATTCTTGCCAATTTGAATATGGAGATGTCCGTGATCGTTGACGGAACATCCATAATTTCCTTGACATCGTCTATCGTACAATATGCTCCCCACCATCCACCTTTCATTGGTTCGGAGTAATCAGACCAATAACCGTTTGTGGAGTCATAAAAACGAATTTTATACCAGTGTGATGTGGTGCCTTCCATATCGTAATAAGTATTATCGCTAATGTTTTGGTTGGCT
>Ga0164310_10001277_pt1 | contig 14118 bp, 11 predicted proteins | sample GuaBasSedimGuay1_FD_121795 | JGI IMG/M metagenome (GOLD analysis project Ga0164310, IMG submission 121795) | Subseafloor sediment microbial communities from Guaymas Basin, Gulf of California, Mexico - Guay1, Core 4569-9, 0-3 cm | ecosystem: Environmental > Aquatic > Marine > Hydrothermal vents... | reverse complement strand
AGACATATTCAGCTAAAAAAGAGCAGATAGTGCACAAATGGTATCTGGTAGATGCGGAGAATCAGATTTTAGGTCGATTGGCTTCTCGAGTAGCTTCTATTTTGCGTGGTAAGCATCATCCAACTTTTACTCCTCATCTGGATATGGGGGATCATGTAGTAATTATTAATGCCGACAAGGTACGCATTACTGGTAAAAAATTGCAACAGCGGTTTTATTATCACCATTCGGGTTATCCCGGAGGTTTAAAGCAAATATCGTTGGGAAAGTTGTTGCGGGAAAAACCGGAACAGGTGCTTTATCATGCAATCTGGGGCATGTTACCCAAAAATCGTTTGGGACGCAAGCTAATGAAGAAGGTTCGCATCTATGCAGGACCATCGCATCCACATCAAGCTCAGCAACCGGAATCTTTAGAGTTGAAATAACTTTAAGGGAGTATGTTAATGAAGGAAAATACTTATTATGCTACTGGACGCCGCAAGGAAGCAGTGGCGCGGGTTTGGTTGACTCCCGGCACTGGCAAAATAGAAGTAAACGGCAAGCCTTTGCTGGAATATTTCAAGCGTGAGACACTTAAGATGCTTGTCGAGCAGCCGTTGGAGGTTACCGACACATTAGGAAAGTATGATATTTATGCCAAAATTCACGGCGGTGGCCTTTCTGGTCAGGCTGGGGCATTACGTTTGGGAATCTCACGCTCACTAGTTAAGGTTAACGAGGATCTACGCCAGAAGTTGAGACAAGGTGGTTTCTTGACTCGTGATCCTCGTGTGGTGGAACGCAAGAAGTATGGACAACCAAAAGCTCGCAAACGCTTCCAGTTCTCGAAGCGGTAACAAGAAAATTTAGGAGAGGTTTATGCCCGAAATAATGTTAGAACAATTGTTAATGGCTGGTGCACATTTTGGTCATCTGACACGGAAGTGGAACCCGAAGATGAAACCTTACATCTTTATGGAACGTAATGGGATTCACATTATTGACTTGAAAAAAACTTTGGAACTGCTGCAAAAATCTTTTGATGAGGTCAAAAAAATTGTACAGCGGGGTGAAAAGATTCTCTTTGTTGGCACAAAGAAACAGGCCCGTGATATTATCCGCGCCGAGGCTGAACGGTGTGGAATGTTCTACGTGACAAATCGGTGGTTAGGAGGTACATTGACCAATTTTAGCACCATCAAGAAGAGTATTAAGCATTTGAAGAATCTGGAAAAAATGAGCATGGATGGTACCTATGAAAAGCTGACAAAGAAGGAAGTGTTGCGTTTGGAACGCCGGCGAGAGAAGATGGAAGAAGTACTTGGTGGTTTCAAAGAAATGAACGTACTTCCCGGGGCGTTGTACGTAGTCGATCCTAAAAAAGAAGCAATTGCAGTGTCTGAAGCAAACAAACTGGGAATACCAGTGTTTGCTATGATCGATACTAATTGTGACCCTGATCCCATCGATTTCTTAATTCCTGCAAATGATGATGCTTTCAAATCTATTGGATTGATTACCCATGCTTTTGTTGATGCAATTTTAGAGGGATTGAGCGAAGCCGAAAGAATAACGGAAGTTGAGGAAGAACAGAAGGCAGTAGTAGAACCTCAATCATGAAGGTTGGAATTAATTTATTTAGACTAAAGGAGTAATCAAGGATGGAAGTTTCTGCCGAAATGGTGAAACAGTTGCGGGAACAGACTGGTGCTGGCATAATGGATTGTAAGAAGGCATTACAAGAAAATAATGGTGATTTTGCTAAGGCGATGGAATATCTTCGCAAGAAGGGCATAGTAGCAGCACAGAAGCGTAGCACTCGCGAAACCGGTGAGGGGATAATCGACGCCTACATTCATCCGGGAAGCCGCTTGGGTGTGCTGATCGAAGTAAATTGTGAAACCGATTTTGTAGCCAATACTAGTGAGTTTCGACGCTTTGTTCGTGATATGGCTATGCAAGTTGCTGCATCTAATCCATTAGTGATTAGCCGTGAACAGCTGGCACCAGAGATTATTGAACGTGAGATGGAAATCTATCGTACCCAGGCAAAGGAATCAGGGAAACCTGACCATGTAGTAGAAAAAATTGTGCAGGGTAAAGTAGAAAAGTTTTACCAGGATGTTTGTCTGTTGGAGCAAAGTTACATTCGCGATCCTGAAAAAACTGTACAGGATGTGCTTACTGAAATTACCGCAAAGCTGGGTGAGAATATCCAGATCAAACGTTTTGTGCGATTTCACTTAGGCGAAGATCAGCAAAAGTAAAAAAGCTCCTAACCAGGGCTTTTTTTTGTGTCAAAACGTAAATCATGTCTTAAAGAGGGATTGTCAGTGAAGCCGCAGTACAATCGTATTTTGCTGAAAGTCAGTGGCGAAGCTCTTCTCGGTGATAAAGAATTTGGTATCGATGCTGAGGTGCTAAAATTCATTGCTCAGGAAATCAAAGAAGTTAGCAATTTAGGGGTCGAAATCGGGATTGTAATTGGTGGTGGTAACATCTTTCGGGGATTATCGGCAGCAGCTCAGGGAATCGAACGAGTAATGGCTGATCAGATGGGAATGTTAGCCACAGTAATCAATGCATTAGCTTTGCAAAGTATCTTGGAGAAAATGGGCATTACTACCCGTGTTCAATCTGCCATTCAGATAGCAGCGCTGGCCGAACCTTTTATTAGGCGACGGGCTATTCGACATTTAGAAAAAGGACGAATTGTAATTTTTGCCGCTGGTACCGGGAGTCCATATTTTACTACTGATACGGCAGCAGCCTTGCGAGCTATTGAAATTGAGGCAAAAGCTATTTTTAAAGGAACAAAAGTAAATGGTGTCTATGACGCTGACCCCCAGCGGGTTAAAAATGCCACCAAATTCGACACTATCACCTATTTGGATGTAGTCCAACGACGTTTGAAGGTGATGGATTCTACTGCTGTGACTCTTTGCATGGAAAACAATCTCCCGATTGTGGTTTTTAATTTGACCAAACGGGGCAACTTTAAAAAAGTCATATTGGGTGAGAACGTGGGAACAAAAGTAATAGGTGGCGACCATGAAAAGTGAATTTTATCACGATGCAAAACTGCGGATGCAGAAAAGCTTTGAGACTTTAAGGGAAGAATTGGCAAAAATTCGTACCGGCAAAGCTACAGCTTCTCTGCTTGATGACATTAAGGTGGAATATTATGGTAGCCAAGTACCACTGCGACAAATTTCTAACATTGTTGTACCAGAATTACGTTTATTATCAATACAGCCTTATGACAAAAGCATGGTTGGTGCTATTGAGAAGGCTATTATGAAGTCGGATTTAGGGTTAAATCCAACCAACGATGGTAAGGTCATTCGAGTCCCAATTCCTCCCCTTACAGAAGAACGGCGTAAAGAACTTGTGCGTTTGGTGAAAAAAATGGCAGAAGAAGGTCGAGTGGCTATTCGTAATATTCGACGCGATGTTAATGAGCATTTAAAAAGGGCAGAAAAGCAAGGCGAGCTTACTGAAGATGAATTGCACCATCAGCTTGATGAGATTCAAAAATTAACAGATGAGTACATTAAGAAAGTAGATGAAATTTTAGAAAACAAAGAACGAGAAATAATGGAAGTTTGACAGAACAAGGGAAAATAGTAAAACATTGATAACCCTCGCAAGAGGGTTTTTTGGATTTACCTCTCAACAACGTTGAGGGAAATTCCATCTTGAAGCCTGGGAAAAGAAGGAGACTTTGCAGATATGGTGGACGACAAGCAGAATCGGCACAAGGTAGTTATTATTGGTTCAGGGCCGGCTGGATTAACAGCAGCTATTTACACTGCTCGTGCTTTATTACAACCACTAGTAATCGAGGGAGCCGAACCAGGTGGACAATTGATGATTACTACTGAGATAGAAAATTATCCTGGGTTCCCTGACGCTATTTCCGGCCCGCAGTTGATTCAGAATATGCGACGTCAGGCAGAGCACTTCGGCACGCACTTCGTGAACAATTACGTTGAATCAGTGGATTTGGGCAGTCGACCTTTTCCGGTCAAAACCAGTAGTGATGAGTTATTTGCGGATGCTCTGATAATTGCTTCCGGAGCTTCTGCTAATTGGTTGGGATTGGAATCGGAGCAAAGATTGCGTGGTAAAGGTGTTTCAGCTTGTGCCACTTGTGATGGGTTCTTTTTTAAAGACAAAAAAGTTTTGGTAATTGGTGGAGGCGATTCTGCAATTGAGGAAGCCTTGTTTCTTACTAAATTTGCTTCTCAGGTAACGATAGTACATCGTCGCAATCAGCTCCGTGCCTCCAAGATTATGCAAGAAAAAGCCTTTGCTAATTCCAAGATTAATTTCATTTGGGACTCAGTAGTAGATGACATTTTGGATGTCAATCAAAATAAGGTAGTAGGAGCACGGTTGAAAAACCGCAAAACCGGTAAAATTTGGGTGGAACCATGTGACGGTGTTTTTCTTGCTATTGGCCATACCCCAAATACCCAGATTTTCAAAGGACAGTTAGAAATGGATGCCCGGGGTTACATTATTACTCAAGGGAAAAGCAGTAAGACCTCGGTAGAGGGGGTTTTTGCTGCTGGTGACGTGCAGGATTCTTCCTATCGCCAGGCCATTACTGCGGCAGCGTCTGGTTGCATAGCAGCAATAGATGCCGAAAGATTCCTGGCCGAAAATTAACCGAAGGCAAAAGGTAAAATCTTACAGATGCTCAGCAACAATAATGTAAGGCGTCCCGATTGGCTGAAAGTGAAATTGCCTTCTGGAGAGAATTTTCGCTACGTGCGTAATATTGTGCGAAAATATCGGTTACACACAGTATGCGAAAGTGCCGGGTGTCCTAATTTGGGGGAATGTTGGAATCGGCGTACAGCTACGTTTATGATCCTTGGTAATCTCTGTACCCGAAACTGTCGATTTTGTGCCGTTCCAAATTGTGTTGACGGGTTTCATTCAGTTCGAGATGGTCCTGTACTGTTTGTGGATAGAAAAGAACCGGAACGCGTAGCCCTAGCAGTTAAGCAGCTAAAATTGAAATACGTAGTTGTTACTTCAGTTACTCGCGATGATTTAATTGATGGCGGAGCCAGTATCTTTGCTGAAACTATTCGGCAGATTCGTTTTCAGGTTCCAGATTGTCGGGTGGAGGTGTTAATTCCGGATTTTAGAGGCAGCAAGGAAGCTTTGAATCTTGTATTAGATGCACAACCAGATGTACTTAATCACAATGTGGAAACAGTCCCCCGACTTTATCCTACCGCAAGACCACAGGCTAATTATCAACGTTCCCTTGCTGTTTTGGAGAATAGCAAAAAACACGGGGCAGTTACTAAATCCGGGCTGATGGTAGGTCTTGGCGAGACTAAAGAGGAAATTTTAGCGGTTATGAGGGATTTGCGTGGTGTGAGATGTGATTTTCTCACCATTGGTCAGTATCTTCAACCTACTCAGAAATGTCTACCGGTCGAGCGTTTTGTTTCCCCCGAGGAATTTGCTGAACTCAAGCAAGAAGGATTACGATTGCAATTTCGCCATGTGGAATCTGCTCCCCTTGTACGTAGCTCCTACCATGCTGACGAGCAATTAATTTCAGCTTTGTGAAAGCTCAAGTTTTTTGAGTTGATTTTTTAATTGTTTCTCACAAAAAATTGCTCTACTTGGTTCGCTTTCCGTACGTATTTTCAATATGATTCTTACAGGAGGATTTGAGATGAGAAGTTATCGCAAAGAACTCTGGTTCAATACCCCGACAAGGGTTGCTTTTATTAACATAACACCACAAGTAGAAGAATGCTTGCAAGAAAGTGGCATTCAGGAGGGAATAGTCCTGGTGAATGCAATGCACATTACTGCTTCGGTATTTATCAATGATGATGAGTCTGGTCTTCATCACGATTACACTAATTGGTTGGAGCAGCTTGCTCCTCATGAGCCGATTCATCAATATCGACACAATGATTCCGGCGAGGACAATGCTGATGCTCACCTGAAACGGCAGATTATGGGACGGGAAGTAGTGGTAGCAATTACTAAAGGGAAACTCGATTTTGGCCCCTGGGAGCAAATCTTTTACGGTGAATTCGATGGACGCAGACCCAAGCGAGTCTTAGTCAAAATCATCGGAGAATAAATAATGATGATCAAAAGGTTTATCCTACCCATTATGATGGGAATACTGGGGGCGGAGTTGGGATTATTTGCTCAATTCTCTCAAAAGTCACCTCGGCTTGTCCCATTACAATTTCTTTTTGCTTTTGGTAATGAGGGAGACGAATTGGGGGCGATGCGGTCGCCTTTGGCTTTATCTATCGACCCATCAGGAAATCTTTATGTTGCCGATACCGGAAATCATCGCATCCAGAAGTTTGATACTCGGGGGACCTACCAACGTTACATCGGTGGTATCGGTTGGAATGAGGCACAATTCGATCATCCTACCGACATCTGGGCTGCTTCCTCCCTGGATGTATTTGTTGCCGACTACAACAATCAGCGCATCCAGCGATTCGATCGACATTTGAACTACCTTTCATCACTTCGCAGCAGTACGGACTGGGATGCTATTTTCCAATTCGGATTCCCCTACAGCGTAGCACTCTCTCGACAGGGGGATCTATTCCTCAGCGATGATGAACATAACCGAATTTTGAAGTTAGATTCTTTTGGACAGCCGATTATCAGTTTTGGAGGAATGGGTTCTATGGAAGGCAACCTAAAGCAGCCAGGTCCGATTTGGATTACTCATGGCGGTCTTCTATTTGTGACCGATTTGAAAGGGGCGCAAATTCTTCGCTTTGATTACTTTGGTAACTTTCTGGGAAATCTTGGCATAGGGTATCTAAAAGCTCCTCTGGGACTAACTTTCGATGAACAACGGCAATATCTTTTTGTTGCTGATCCGGGCAGCGCCACTGTGTGGGCTTTCTCGCTGAAAGGCGAGGTAATCCCGGTAATGCTTATTCAACATACTGAACAAAGTGATTGGCAAAAGCCGGTTGATGTGGCGGTATGGAGAGATCAATTGTTTGTATTGGATCAGAACGAGCCCTTTGTAAAGGTTTATCGCATGTTAGGAATGTAGATAGTTTTCTGGATTAATGGAGTGCGAAATAGACGAGAGATTTTTTCGCCCCTCAGGTTTCGGTGGCTTTTATGTATCGCGGTATCCCTATAATAGCTTGTTTATTAATAAGCTTGGGCTCAATAGGAGCGCAGGAACGCAAATTCCTCAATCTCTACCAAGCTCAATGGATTACCGAAATCGTACCTCAGGACAGTGTAATTCAATTGCCGCATCGATTTTTGATTCCTGGTAGCGAAAAGTTTTTCATAGGGAACAAGCAATTGCAACCTCGACAAGATTATCAAATCGATTATCAACAAGGGCAAATTTTTCTTCGCTCCCAACAAGGAACTTTGAAGGTATTCTACCAATATTTACCGCTCGGTGTGAAACCTCGCTATTTTCTCTGGAAAGCAAATAAAAAAAAAGAGAAAATTCCGAAATCCCAAACCGCGAGAATTCAGCTTAAATCAAAAACTGTACCTGCCCCCCCATCGGAGACTAAGCTTCTGAAGAGTGGTAGCATTACTCGGAGTTTAATCCTTGGCACTAATCAAGGCTTACGTCTGGATTCCGGAGTAAGATTGCAGCTTACAGGTAATATTACCCCCGAAGTAGAAATTATTGCCGCGCTTACCGATCAGAATACTCCCATTGAACCAGAGGGCAATACCCAAACTTTACAGGAAATTGACAAGGTTTACATTCAGATTAATGCTCCTAAAGTGCAGGCTACTTTAGGAGATTTCAACATTATTTACGGGGGAACTCGTTTTGCACAGTATCAACGTAAACTGCAAGGGGCTATGATAAAGGGTCAGCTACCTTTGCTCGATTTTACTGTTTCTGGGGCTGTCTCTAAAGGAAAATTTACGACCAACAAGTTTCTTGGCCAGGAGGGGAAACAAGGTCCTTATCAGTTGCATGGCCCTAATGGGGAATTAAACATTATTGTTTTAGCAGGCACGGAGAAGGTGTGGGTCGATGGCGAATTGATGACACGCGGTGAGGAGAATGATTACGTTATTGAATATGGTAATGGACAAATTACCTTTACTCGCCATCGTTTAATTACCGGCGATTCTCGTATCGTAGTGGATTTTGAATACTCGGATCTCAGATTTCAACGCAATTTGTTTAGTGCCAGCGGAAATGCAGGTTTCTGGAACAATAAGCTACGTCTCGGTGCTACCTTAATTCGTGAAGCAGATGACAAAGATAATCCCCTGGAAACCCCACTTAGTGAAGAAGAAATTCACAAATTGGAAAAACTTGGTGATCATCCCGATTCTGCGTTTGTAGACGGCGGGAAATACGTGGGAGGAGGCAAGGGTAGTTATGTACAGGTAGATTCCGGAGGAGTAAAATTCTACCGTTATGTGGGAGCAAATCAGGGAGATTATTTGGTCAAATTTAGCTATGTTGGTCAAGCTAATGGAGATTACCGCTACATGGGTGGTGGACGTTACGTTTTTGTAGGCCCAGGCGAAGGGAATTATCAGGCTCGTCGCTATCTTTCATTACCTCAAACTCATAGTCTTGTAGATGTGAATCTGCAATTTTCACCCCACGAAAATTTTGCAATTATTGCGGAAAGTGCTGTGAGTCAATTTGACCAAAATATTTTTTCTGGATTAGATGACTCAGACAATCGAGGAAGCGCCTATCAATTGCAATTGCAATTAAAGTCGACTCCCTTACGATTGCTGGACAGAAATTGGGGGCGTTTTGGGGTTTCAGCAACACTGCGTTCACAGGCCGAACGCTTTCGTCCGATTGGGCGCACTTATGAAGTAGAATATGCTCGTAAGTGGGATTTAGCAGAAGCCAATTCTAATGGCGAACTTACTAAAGAAGTAAACCTGCAGTATGCACCCTGGAGCTGGGCTCAGGGGCGATTCGGGTATGGCTATATCGAAAAAGGCAATTGGTTTAACTCCCGCCGTTGGAATGCCGATATTGAATTGAAACCCTCAAATTGGCCCCATTTGCATTATTTTCGAGAGCAGATCTCCAGTGAAAACCATAATCAAAATTTGAGAAGTAACTGGTTGAGGCAACAAGGCCAGGTCAGCTATGAGTTTTGGTACCTTCGGCCAAGTATTCGATATGAAGGCGAAATTAAAAAAAGAAGTGTTAAGAAAGATTCCACTATTGTAGGATTTCGTTTTGATGAACTCGTTGGAGAATTGGCTACTCGCAAGCTTGATCCTTTCCGAGCCAGTATCAATTGGAATTATCGTCGGGACGATAGTATGCTGCAGCAAAAGTTCCATCGTCAGTCACTGGCACGGGGATGGGGTACTGAGTTTGCTTTGGATCAATGGCATAATTTTACCGCTTCTTTAGAATTGAAGCGACGAGTACGGCAATATTTCCAATCAACTCAGCCTAACAAAGAAACTCGATTGTCCGATTTTAAATTGTTTTATTTTCCCTGGAAAGGTGCTTTGAAAACTGAACTGCGCTATCAGGTCTCCAACACCCAAATTTCACGTCGAGAGAAGCTTTATCTGAAGGTAGAAAAAGGGCAGGGCAATTATCGCTACGACCCCCTGCTCGAAGAATACGTACCTGATCCCTACGGTGACTACGTACTGCGCACTTTTGCTACCGGGGATTACGAACCAGCAACAGATATTTTGTTGAACTTTAGATTACGGTTGCAACCCAGACAGCACTGGATAACTACTGATAACAAAAAGCCTTCCTGGTGGCAACGAGTACTACAGAATCTTTCCACAGAAACTTGTTTGCGGTTAGATGAAAAAACTAAACGCTCCAATCCTTGGAAATTATCGACTTACAACCCTAAGAGTTTGTTTCCAGATAATTTGACCATTTATGGCCGTTATGAATTGCGGCAGGACATCCTCTTTTTTGAGAATGTTTTGAATCGGTCGCTGCGATTACGCTGGCAACAAAGCTATGAACTCAATAATCGTTACTTGGAAGGGAGGCAGAGTGTATTTCGCCGTGAGCAATCCTTGCGTTATTTCCATCGGTTCTCATCTGAATTCGGGGGCAAGTTTTCCTATCAATTTAGACGGGTGCGTAAAGAATACCACGTATTTGATCGAAATAATCGCAATATTTTCTCTCATGCAGTACAATTCGAACTATCCTATCGCCCAAAATCGTTGTTGGAATTTGCGTTGGCAGCAAAGTTGATTGCAGATAGTAATCGAGAGCCGAATCCACCAACAAAAGCGTGTTTACTATCTGTAGTTCCCAGAATAACTTACGGATTACGAAAAAGTGCACGGTTGCGCGCGGAGTTGGATTTTTCCAATGTAACAGTCGCCCCTCGAAGCCGTGTGCTTCCCTACGAGATGGTCGAGGGTAAACATGCCGGACGTTCGTTGTATTGGCGTCTAAGTGGAGACTATCGTATGTCCTCGCGTTTAATGTTTATGATAAGTTACAGTGGTCGCTACCAGCCGAAAGGTTTGGTTGGTTATGGATCGCGAGTAATGCACATCGGTCGCGCGGAGGTAAAAGCATTTTTTTAAACCAAATCTTTAGCAGATTTTTTCCAAATCCGGGTTAAAATAACAAAAACAAACTTATGGGAGGTCGCATTGGCATTGAAGATACTTCACTTTGCTGATTTGCATTTAGATACCTCTTTTGCAAGAATTGGTTTTTCTAGTACTGTGGCGAGGTTTTACCGGGAGCAGTTGCGGGAAGCACTCAAACGTATTCTGAAATTGGCGCAGGATGAAAAAGTAGACCTGATAACTTGTGGTGGGGACCTTTACGAACACGAACGCTACACTTCCGATACCGGCAAGTTTTTGCAAAGCCAATTTGAAAATATTGAGAGGATACCTGTTCTGCTTGTTCCTGGTAATCATGATCCTTATCTCCCTGATTCGCTTTACCGTAGATTGTTCTGGCCAAGCAATGTGAAGATAGTAACGAATGCAGAATTAATGCCAGTATGGAACCTGGGGGAAGTTACTATTTGGGCATTCGCTCACCTTTCTCCAACACAGCGAGAAGCACCGTTGAATGAGTTTAAACTTTCAGATGATGAGGGCAATATTCATTTGTTATTGATGCATGCCTCAGATATGAGCAGTGTGCCTCCGGGGAAACCGGTACATTGTCCATTTAAGCCAGAAGAAATTCATCGAGCAGGATTTCAATTTGCTCTTTTAGGACATTACCACCAAGGTCGACTTTCCTCACTTCAGGCATCGTCAGTAAATGTGCAAGAATCAATAAGTGCACCAGGTTACGGCTATCCAGGTACTCCTGAACCCCTTGGATTTGACGAAACTGGTCACCATGGAGTCATCGTATTGGAAATTGGGGACGGGAAAGTCAAGGCGGAGTTGCGACCAATCTCGCAATTTGCTTTTGTCGAGACCGAACTCGATATCTCGGCAGCTACGTCACGAGATGACATCAAATCGCAATTACAGTATTGGGCTGATGAAGCACGGGGCAATTATGCCTTTGCGCGTGCAGTGCTGAAAGGACAATTGCAACCAGAAATTGAGTTAGACCTAACAGTGTTGCGAGAGGCCATCGGTTCGTATTTCCGCTATTTTGACCTGCAAAATCGCACCTACCCAGCTTACGATTTTTCCGAATTAGCTGAAGAGAAAACCGTACGTGGTGCTTTTGTGCGCGAGATGTTAAACCGAATCAAACTCGCTACCGGAGAAGAAAAAGAAACTCTGCGTAGTGCGCTGACTCTGGGTTTACAAGCGTTCGAGAAAAGAGAAATATTGGAACAGGTTTAAAACTGAATAAATTGGATGCAATAATGGGATAAGATTATGAAATTGACGAAGATAGTAATCCATGGATTTGGCAAAATCGTTGACTTGAACTGTAAATTCAATCCCCAGATGAATGTGTTCTGGGGATTAAATGAAGCCGGCAAATCTACACTGCAACAGGCAATTCTGGCGTTACTATATGGTTTCTACCAGGGTAGCCGAGCTCGGCCCGCAGAAACAGAAGAGCGTGAACGGTACAAACCTTGGCAAGCGGAGCGGTTCGGAGGGACTGTGTGCTATCGACTGGATGATGGACGAGAGTTTGAGATTATTCGAGATTTTCAAACTTCAGATGTTCCGACCAGGATTATTGATCCTATTACCGGTAAAGATTACACTTCTGCCCTGGGAACAAAACGGCACGGGTTCATCGCGGCTGTACGCGAGCACTTGGGAATGAACAAGGAAGTATTTCTTTCAACGGCTTTCGTGCGCCAAGCTCAAGTGAAGCAATTACAGGGTAGAAAGCCAGTTATCGATGAAATAGTCAGCTTGCTTGATACGGGCTCAGTGGATCTTTCGGCAAAAAGCGCCATCGCAATTTTAGAAAAGAAGATTCAGGAAATCGGTACGGAAAAAGCCAGAGTGAGAAAACTTCAACAAGCTCAACAACGTCTGGCTAAATTGAAAAATGAAAATTCACAATTGAAAATAGCACGACAAGAATTGCATCAGGCTATCATCCAGAAACAAAAACAAGAGCATGAATTGCAAAACAGCCGCCATAAGCTGATGGAATACCAGTATCTTGTTACTGTGAAAAAAATAGAACAGTTGCGCACACAATTACAAAAGTTGCAAACAGCTGAGCAGCATCTGAAAACTCTCGACAAGAAAGCTGAAGAACTGAAGGTTTATGCGAAATTTCCAGACGAATTCCGCGACACGATTCTAAAACGTACCCAGAATTTACAAAATTTAAAGGAGCAATTTAAAAACATCGCCGAGGAGAAAAAGCAATATCAAGAAACTGTTAGAAGGTTTCAGGCGGAGTTAGAAAAATTCGCCGCCTTTCGCTCTTTGGCGGAGCAATTGCCACTGGACAAATTCCAGCAGCAAAGTAATCACTGGAAAATAGTAGATCAAAATTATCAAAATGCTCAGAAGGATTTAGCTGCAGAAGAAACCAGATTAACTGAACAGGGCTTAAAGAAAGAAAATTTGCAGTGTTTCCAGGACTTATCTCCCGAAATGCTGGTTGGGATCAAGCAACTGGAGTCAGAGATTCAACAATTAGAAACGGAATTAGTTGCCCTTCAGCAACGAAAGGCGCAAACTCAGGCGAACCGAGGGGTTGTTCCATTAACACAATGGTCAGTTTTAACAGGTTCTCTGATACTTTCAGCCGGGTTGTTGTATCTTGGCATTAGGGGGATATTCCCTTCCGGAATTTTGGTCGGTATCGCAACATTAATTTGCGGCAATGGGATTTTTTTCTATTGGCAGCGAAAGTGGCGCAAGTGGCGGGCCGAACTTCGGCAAGTTGAAACGAAAATTGAGCAATTTGAACAGAGAAAAATTGTGAAACAGGATGAACTTCGGCAACAACTTAAACCTTACCAAGTTGGTAGTTACCAAGAATTATTAGAAAGGAAAAGTTGGGGTGAAACCTATTTACAAAAGTGGGAAGCTTTGCAAAAAGTGAAGGACGAGCGGGATAAAATTGAATTTCAACTACTTAAATATTTAAACATTGTGGGAGTAAAAGAGATCACCAGTGAAAAATTGGAGGAAGTAGAGAGTGGATTTAAAGAATATCTGAATTTGGAAAATGAACACAATATGCAGGTTCAACAACTCCAGAGGTTGCAGCGGGAGATGGTTCAGGTGAATGATCAGATCGAAGCTACCGAATCCTCTTTGCGACAACTTTATGAGAAGTGTGGCATTTCCGCTGAGGAGTTAGAGGCAGCAAGAGCAGAATATGACAAGTCTTTTGCCCAAAAGCGCCGATGGTTGAATCTTCAGAAGGAATTAGAGAAATGGGTCGCAGAAAAGGAAGGTATTTTAGCTACCAAGAGTCGAGCAGAGTTGGAAACGGAGCTTCAGGAAATAGAAAAACAACAAAAGGCCCTGTTGGCTCGGCGGCCTGAGTTGGAAGGTAAGCAGTCGTCTTTGGAATTACGGCGTTTGGAACAGATTGTTATTGATCTCGATCGGGAACGGGAGACGAGAGAAAAGCAAGTGGAGCGCCTGGCTGAGCGCATTCAAACCGTGATGAAACCACACCGAGCTCGGGCAGAAATCGAAGAGGAGATAGCTGAAGTCGAGATGGAAGTTCGCCGT
>Ga0164310_10001274_pt1 | contig 14132 bp, 12 predicted proteins | sample GuaBasSedimGuay1_FD_121795 | JGI IMG/M metagenome (GOLD analysis project Ga0164310, IMG submission 121795) | Subseafloor sediment microbial communities from Guaymas Basin, Gulf of California, Mexico - Guay1, Core 4569-9, 0-3 cm | ecosystem: Environmental > Aquatic > Marine > Hydrothermal vents... | reverse complement strand
GTGCCTCTAATAGTAGTGCTGCCAAGCCGCTTATGGCTGGTGCAGCTTGGCTTGTCCCACTCATACCCAGATACTCCCCGCCTGGACCCAGGCTTTCTATCCCCAAACATCCTGGTGCATCCATATCTGGTTTGGATTCACCATAAATTGTTGGGTTTTCCCAGCTTGAGAAGCTACAAATAGTACCAACCATGTTTCCACAGATTTCCGGTAGGCTTGATTTCCCCCCAATGTTGTAGGCTCCAACACTGATAACCTCTGGGAAAACAGCTGGTGCTGCAACCCCCCTGAAACCAAAACACGTTTTTGACACGCATTCATCTCTACTGTTCCAGCCACCACAGTTCCCACTTGCCGCAACCATGACAACATCCATCTCATCGAGACACCTTACAACATGGGCTAGAGGCGATTCAGGAAGCTTCATCTCTTCTGCTAAGGCTCCCCAGCTCATGTTTAGCACAACAGGCTTGCCAAGAGCTGTTGCCGCAGCTGAAACCTCTACCAGTGCGTTTAGCTGCTCGGCGCTACTGTTATAACATATGATTGGCAGGTCCCAAACCTCAGCTTCGGGTGCTATTCCTCTGATTTTTCCGTTTGCTGCTGCTATTCCTGCGACATGGGTTCCATGTCCTCCACATGGATCCATCCTGATGGTAACAGCCTTGTTTATTCTTGCTGTAATGTCGGGGTGGTCTGCTATTCCAGTATCGCTTATGATTATTATTACCCCTCTCCCCGTCTCTTTAAGTTGGTCGATCCCCAAAGCTTCTCTAACCTTTGCTAGTGCTATGTGCTCCCCAACTGTTTTTGTCCATGGATCCAGAGCATCTATGAAAACACCGCTGGGTGGCCACCCAGTAAGCTGGAGGCCTGGCCAGATTGCTCGTACATTTTCTTCTTTTGCTAGTTGCATTATCTGGTCTCCTGAAACCCAGCCTCCCCTGTATCTCTGACTGCAGCTAATACTCCTAAGCACCAGGCCGTATCTCCGCTCTATTTCCTCTATTCGGGCCGGATCGTAGTATTGGATGATCACATCATACCTTTTTGAGACTCCAAACTCTGATATCATCTTCTTAAGGCTTGGAGCTATTTTTTCTGCTGGTTTACTAGGTCTGGGTGGGGGGAACTCTACCTCTACACAGATCCTTGTGTCTGGGATCCACCTGTAGTGCATGCCGGGTAACAATCTACTGTCAAGCTGCACGCTCTCAGCTGTGTATTGATATGTTGTAATGTTTGTTAGGCTTGCATCCCCCCAAAAAGAGAGTTTTGACTTGCTCAGGCTTAGGATGGTTTCACCACAGCCAACACTTGTAAAAAGAAGTATGGTAAAACCGATAGCCCAGCATACCAAGAAGATGAGATACCACTTATCCGCCTCCTTCACATTAGTCCCTCCTCTCATACCAGATTAGTGTCCCAACCAGTAAAACCACAAAGACTAGGAGCCACCACCACGGTAGCCAAGGAGTGCAAACCTCTTCACCTGGTTTTATCATATGTCTTATTCCTGGGCCAGGTAAAGCTGGTTCAACCTTTTTAGGAGGACCCGGCTCCAGGTGGATTTTCTCTCGCCTCTGAAGATAACCTGGGATTTCTATCTCTGGTAGTGGTAGATAGGGTTCTTCTATCCATCTTCCCTCTTCACCTACTTCTATGCATATGTCTGGTGGCGGTTCCCTCGGAGGGTTTTCTCTACCCTCGTATCTTTTTGGTAGCCTTGGTGGTGGTAGCGGGGCTTCCTCTTTTCCTGTGGGTGCCACTCCACCCCACTCGAGATCCTCTAACATCGGGTTGTCTCCACTACTGCTACGGTAATAGAAAATATATGTTGGATCCCCAAAATCTGCGCCGGGACCTATAAAAAGGGGTTCATCAGCTACGAGTGCGAATCCTTTCTTTGTCATGTTTGTGTGTACTTCTCCAAACCTTGGGTTTATCGACCATATCAAGCCTACTGCTCTCATAGGGTTTAATCCGCTACCAATAGGAAAACTTATGGGGTTCGGGTCTATGCCTCCTTCTTCTCCCTGTTCAAACCAGTCTGCTGGCCAACGCCAATAGTTCCCTAGGCTTGCCACATGGACCACGTTGTTGAGGTCTACCCCTATGGACAGGGGTGCAATTGAGGTGAGCAACACCTGTTCAGGCTCCCAAACCCCTGGCCCAGACCTAACAGTGTAACAAGACCTGTATTGAGCCCCTTCAGTATGCCAATAAACTATGTGTGGCAGGTTCTCAGAGTCAACCGCGATGTCGAAAGCCCCATATGATTCGTTAACATCGTATATCTCCTCTACTTCCCAATCACCGTTTTTTGTTGCATATGAGATGTTCCAGGCTCCTACAGCACCCATACATTTCTGCTCGAAAATAATGTGTGGGTGATCATCGTAGTCAATAGCTAGTAGAGGAGTCCCTGTCCCATTATCACAACTATGGATAACCTCTGCTGGGCCCCAAACATCTGAATCAGAGCTTTTAACCCTATATACCACTTCAGAAAAAGGCTCGGGGACAAAAGGATCTGAGGCCCTAACATATACGATGTGTATTGTTTCTCCAGAGTCTATCTCTGCATCTTGTTCGGATAGGATTGTTCCCGGATCATCTGTTATTTCTGCCCAAACCTCCCACACACCTTCGATGAAAACATATTCTGTTATATAGTATATCTCTTCACCAGGTTGGTGGTGGGCTACAAAAACATGTAATCTATCGTCTTTGTCTATCACAAGGTCAACATTCTGAACATCTTCACCCTCAGGCATCGGCACAAGGGTTTTTTCCCATGTATTTCCTTGATCCAAGCTTCTCGCGGCCCAGAGCCTATATCCACCACCCGCCAAAGCTTCGGAGTAGACCGTCCACAGAGCTCCGGTACTGGTCCTTACCAGTATCTCCCCTACCCCAAGTGTGAATCCCTTGTCAATAGGTAGTGAAAGAGTATCTACTTCTTCTGCGACAACTATCTGTTCAGCAAGGACAAAACCAGAAAAAAAAGAGCTAACCATCAGAGCGCCTAGAACGGCTAGCCAAGTTCGAATTGTTTTTTTGTGTGGCATGTTTCTCCCCCGAAAAAGAAGGGGGGGTCCATCCCCCTCATAGCCTTTTCGCTCCCAGCCAAAGAGGAAGATGGACTCGGGGGGTGGTAGACGCCCGGAGAAGCGAATACCCTTTACCTGATTCCAGCCAGGAGAGCTTCTTCTACCCAGTCGGGCAACCCTAGCCCCCTGATATGCTCCCTAAGCTCGTCGTTAGTCGCAAACAGGCGGTATGTGTTTCCTCCCCGTGCACCTTTTCTCCCTGGGTATCTTCCTCCTGGGTTACATACCACTGCCAACATAGGTCTGAAAGACACGTCATATGTCCCTTCAGCGCCGTATCGGCCTCCCCTGAGTGTCATCTTCAGACCGGTCTTCGCGGGTCTCACCATGTATGTACAGCCATCATAGTTAACCTTCGCGGTGTAGAGCTTTGAGCCTTTCCAACTTGGTTCAGCTTTGTGCATGGTCTCACTTAGTTTCTTCCTAGCTTCGAATCCCTCCTTTGTACCCCATCTCCTGTGTAGGTCTTCCCTGGCTTCCGGCGAGATTGCTTCTGCATACTTTTCGCCGATACCGTGTTCATGCATAAAGTTACCAACTTTTATATCCAGATCTTTCCCCTTTACAGCATCTTTGTAAGACTGCTTTATCTTCATCTTGAACGGCTCGATGGCCTTGCTCAAAGCATCTGGTACGCCTGCCTCATGTATTATTTCGCTTAGCTCCTCACGCATATCGTCCGTCCAAACTTCATCCGCAGCTTCTCTTATTACTGGGCCTACGCTTTTACCGAAATCCCGTAGAAAGTTTGCTACCTCTTCTCCCAACAGCTCTTTGGTTGCATTCTTCATAACATATCCCTCCAACAGTTTTAGGTTGGTGTTGGCTCATAGTCTGGCCTAATATATAAAGTTGTGTGGGCTCCCAGGACCACAAAAATAGCCCTCTACCAGGGAGACACAGACCATAAATATATGTGCATGGTTTGAACCTACAAAAACCATATATATTTTATCCATTATGGCTTTCCAGGGGGGTGGTAGAATGCAAGAATTATCCCAAGAAGAACAATATCTTCTCTCAAACCTGGTTCCAGGTGTCTCCTTTAGCCTCAAACAGATTTCTTGGATTCTAGCAGCTCAGAACAAAACTAGTGGTATGCTCCCTAGAGCGAGAGACGTGAACCCTGTCAAAGCGAAAAAGATTTTAGAAGGTCTCATATCTAGGGGATTAATTGAGCAAGCCGAGGAGCCGACACGTATCAAACTCCAGAGAAGCAGGGCAGGTACTCTCCATGGTACTCCCAGGCATGGTGAAATACTAATAGAGAGCCACACACAACCCTTCCAGCTGGATCCCGGACCCTGGTACAGGATGACACAAACAGGTGTATCTGCTTCTAAGCATTTCATCGAAGCACACAGACCAAGGAGAGATCTTGCTTTGTCTCCTGGAGCCCCTAAACCCTCGGTCAGGTCTGAAACAGCTGATAGTCTAACACCCCAAACTGGGAGGCTTGCTGCTACTCGAGAGACTCCTGGTGAAACCGAGGAGGGTGCTCCTAGCCCACCCCCCTCAGAACCCAGAACCAAAACTGAGACTATCAGAGAAAGAATCATTTCGCTTTTAAGGGAGCACCCCGAAGGGTTGCAAGGTAGCACAATGGTTGATATGCTAGGTTCTAGTCGAAACACTGTATTCAAAGCCTTAAAGAAACTTTGTTATACAGGAGAGATCACAAAGGAGGCGAGGGGAAGAAAAGTATTCTACGTCCTAACGATTAGATAAACCCTCGGAGAGACCAAAAATGGAAGAAATAGAGCTTATTCTTATGATCATGCTCTTGGTCCAAATAGGAACAATAGTTGCTATTCTATTTTTGATATGGATCATCTTCAAGATTTTAGGGCCACAAAAAATTCGTAACTACCCAAGAGGTAGAGGTGCAGTACTCTGGAAAGCAAACCAAAAAACATAGATCCTCCCCGGATTAGTCTCCTATCCAGACTAAAGACCCAAATCTTGGGCTCATAATCATCCCCTTGGTGTGGAGTAGGTTTATGAGTGTTATAGCGTCTTCTTCGCTGAGCCCGTGTTGCTGTAAAGCCCTTCTCACATCTAAGTGCTTAGCTTCTCCCGATTCGGATCGTCCACATAACTCTGTTATAATCTTCTTGGCTAGGAACACTTTTTCCTGTAGACTCAGCTTCCCTGTCTTTTTTCTTTCAGAATTTTTATGGGCCTGACTTTTTTCTGTATCATTTTCCCCATAAAAAATCTGGCATTTTTCTGGTACCCCCAGCGGCTGTAATCCTTCAACACCGAAAACCGCCTCTGAGGTGTTGGGATCCTTGTATGCTTCTAGTGTTGTCCTCCTCCATAGATCCACCGCCATCTCAAGATGTTTTAGGGTAACCTTTTCGCTTAGTGTGAGCTTTGCGATCCCACCCGCTATTCTAGGTATGTCAATCACCTGACGTTCCGTCAGCTTCAACCCTGTTGCTTTGATTACGTTTTCATCTGCTAGCATTGATACCGCGATTTTCTTTATGTTCTCTTCTAGCGAAGGATCCATTTCAGGGTTGGTAGCCTTGGCTATCAGCAGATATTTCTTGAGTTCCTGTTTTGATAAGATTCCCTGTGGTTTAGACCCTTGGTTGCTCCACAACCTAGCTATATGTTCCCCAAACTTCTCGGCTCTTTCAGGATCCCTATCCCTATCCAATGTGAGAACCAAGCTGAACCTGTCAAGAAGAGTCGGGCTTAGCCCTGTTTGTAGTATTCTTGGTTGGTTTTCTTCCCACTCACCATTTTTAATATTAGCAAACCCCACTATGGGTGTGTTTGCTGGTAGAGCCCTCATTATCCCAGCCTTGCTAAGGTTGACAAGGCCACTCTCCATAGCATCATGTATCTTACTCCTCTCATCATCCTTCAATTTTTCTATCTCATCTATTACCACAAGGTTTGTCAGTTTACCATCGCTGTGTGCCCAAACCATTGCTCCTGGTCTGATCTGCCACTCACCAGTGCTCGGCTCCCTGGTCACAACGGCTGTTAACCCTGGTCCACTGGTCAACTCGCCACTGGTGTATACCCCTCTTTGTACACACTCCTGAGCATATCTCCCCAACGTAGATTTTCCCAAACCTGGAGGAGAAACACATAAAGTGTGAATGTTGCTCCTAATAGGTCTTCCCTGTAATCCCCCAACAATACTAAGCAAAATAGCAATTTTTAGGTCTTTCATCCCAATTATCTCGGGACAGAAACTATCCGCTAGAATGTCTATCACGTTCGGCTTCTGAGCCAGTTTCTTTGCCTTTTCTATGTCTGCTTCAGTGATCTCTATAAGTTCATCGTCACGTCTTGTCCTCAAGCCTACAACGTTTAGAGCAAAACCCCTCACAGCCCTCTCAGAACTCGCCTTCCTATCAGGCTGCATCTCTTCTACAACAGCTGCGACTGTTACATGTTCTCCTATGGTCACCCTGTTTATCAGATGCTCCCCAATAACAAAAGCCCTCCTCTCATATGGAATCTCACCCGCGTTGAGGACACCCACCTCTTCCTGCAGCCAGAACTCCTGATAGCTTGTTTCAACCCTTTTATCGTTGACCATAACGAAAGGGCCTCTCCTGTTACACGAGGGGTTTCTACACACCATGGGAGGCTTTATCTTGGCATATGGCCCCAGCTGATCTACTACTACCTCTGTTTCCTCGCCACACCTTAGACACCTGTAACAGGCCTTTGTGATTATGAACATCCTCTGCTTTACTGGTCCCACCAGACAATCCAGGAAAACAATTTTCCCAAGGTGTTTCTCTGATATGTCTCTAATCTCAGTTTTTAGGTTCTTAGGCACATTTGAAACATCGATTAGAATCTCAGGAGGTTTATTGAAGTTATGTAGTCCAGATAATGCCTCCTGGAACTCTCGGAAAAAAGATCTAGGGTTAGAGATCAAAAAATCGAATAGGTCTTTATCATAATCGATTATATGCATCGGGTCGAGCTCAAGTATCTTTGTCCTCCTAACGGTATCTAGGTAGGATCTTGTGGGATGGGGGTAGCAGGCCAAAAATGTGTGGATCCTCTCAATATTGTGGGGATCCAATCTGACGCCCCCCGATTCTAGGAGCCCTCAGGAGACGCCTGCTCGAAATCCGTTATCGAATAGGTTGTCTTGAACCCTGACAATCCATGTGTATCCGTAAGCCCCTTCTCAAGAGCGTTTACGTCATATAATAGTTCGTAAATTCTCGGGATACCCTGACCTTTCCTGTTCTTCCTACCGCTGGCACCAGCTAGTATTCCCGCGTTTGTTAGTGTTGATTCCAAGACTTTTTTGAACCATGTGTATGACCTAGCATTTGGCACGTTCTTAGTGTAGTACCTGTAAAGATGGTGTTGAGGAATCTTTGGGCTGCCCCCATTATCCTTTACAAAACCTATTATTGCCCTTACCACATCTATCTGTGCCTGTGTCGCTTCTGACAACCAGTTTCTTACTGTGTCCTGCCCTGTTGCTTGTATAGCCCACTTAACGTCTCTACTATCTATTATTAGGTGATCCACCTGTTCTGCCCGTTTAGCAGCGTATCTAAGGATTCCTATTGCATTTCTTGCTCCGCCACCTACATTTTCAACTACTTCTTCTGCTATCTCCTTCAAAACACTCTCAGAGTAGGCTCCTTCGGCTAGGCCTTTCTGGGCTCTATCCAGCAAAATTTTTAGAAGTTCCTCCTTGTTGTATACTGGGAACCATATTCTTTCAGGCATGAAAGCATCTTGGATCTCAGGATATGGGGCAAGCGCTGCTTCTATGTTCTGAGGCCTGTTTGTTATTAGTACCAACATATATGTTGATTCCCCTGGTTTTGTGTCCCAGGGGAGGTAGTCGGACACTCTGACCCAGCAACTTATGAACTCCGGGAAAGTTTTTTCACTACTCATTCTATCGATTTCATCTATAACAATGAAATATTTGAGTCCAGTCTCCCATGTTCCTCTCCAAAAGTCTTTGAAGCCTTCAACAAGGCCTCGGGGGGGTTTATCCGACTCCAACAGGTTTTTCCAGATTCTATTCACACATTTCCCTGGGTTTAAACCCATTTCTCTGGCATTCAGGTATAGTGTTTTTACTCCTTGAACCTTTGACAGTTCCTTCAATATGATCTTCGCTAGAGCGGTTTTCCCGGTTCCGGTTTGGCCCTGGAACAACATCACTGCCGGGTTAGGTACACCTTTCGACACCCACCAACCAATACTTTTACCGACTTCTCTAAGGAGGTCCTCTCTTGCGATCAGGTTTTCTGGTACGTAGGCTAGGCTTAGAACCTTTGGGTTTACAATAATTTTCTTCTTCAACGAAACCTGTATAATAGAAGACGTTTCAGGTTTTTTTGAGGGCACTCATATCACCCCGCTGAGCTGGTGCTTGGGCGTGTTATAAAGTTTTTCCACTTCTATGTGACATTTGGGCTATTTGTGACATTTGGCTAACAAGTGACATTTGGCTAAAAGGTTATCTGAGTCACCTTCGGCGGAGGGAGAGGGGGGGTATCAAAAATTTTTCATTACAATGAGATGGTTGTACGTAATATCTAGGTGATATGGGAAAACATTCTAATATCCACATAATATAAAAAATTCGTGATTTTGGGTTACAAGTGACATCTGGCTAAAAAGTGACAAGTGACAAGTAATTTAGGGATAATACCCTGGTATTTGATAGTAAATAATTTGGTTTCCGATCACAGCTAACCAGAAAATTGAAAAAAACGACAGCTAGCCAAAAAGTGACATCTGGCTAAAAAGTGACAAGTGACAGCTAATATAGAGACAATACCTAGTTATTAAAAAAGTCAGATTGTTACCCAAAAACAACTAATCCCTCACAAATTGTCCAAATGTGAAGCTATCCTAATAGTAGAGAGATAGAGAGAGATAGAGAGAGGTACTTTAAAACACCACACAATAACCCTTTAAACTTAAACCAAGAGTTTTTAGAAGCTAAACTGTTCGAATTCTGCTAGCGTCGAGCAGAATTCAGCCGGGAAACAGCTTTGCTATTGGCAGTCACTATGTTGGATGTTAGAGGTATATAAGTTTTTTTAGGCTCTGTCCGACAAGGAACCGAAAATCGGAGAAACCGAAAATATTTAATACATACAACAATGTAACCTAAATACATTTGTAATATATTTTCTGTTTTTTTGGTGACCCCCCATCAAAATCTGGGTGACACACTTTTTGGTGACCAAAATATGAAAGTCTGAGTAAATCCTATTTTAAAGCCAGATCAACAATTTGAAATAACCGTTGGGCGTATACTTAGATTTAAACAAAAAACCAGTTATTTGTGATTAACACATAACCGTAATATCAACATAATATCACTGATTTTTGGTCCATCATAACAAAATGTTAGCCTACCACCCACAAAACATTACAAAATGTTACCCGGCTTAGACCATCCAGCAACTATCCGGACCATGTCCTCCCCACAAGTCTCATAACCGGGGATAAATATCCTTGTCCCAGCAATTGTTAGCGTCTTCTTTTTCAAGCCATGATTTCGATCCATCGCTACAAAGCCAAACAGTGCTCCACAGCGTCCCTTCTTCTAAGGTTCTATAACCAGAGCCCATCCGGCACTTTATTATGATTCTAGAACCAATCATATCTTTTTGGTTATGGTACATTGTAGCTCTCCCTACGAAGTAATCACCTTCTTGCCAAATAGCTTATTATTCGCCTATCCCTGAAACAGAAAAACTTCACTAGTAGTGTTATTAGAATGTTTTCAATCTTTGTTTGTATCCATTCCATCCGTTCCACCTTGTATAGCAACCATTATAGCCCTCTTCCCAACCATCTAAAACCCATCTTCAACGTTCCTGCATATTAACACCCTAGACCGTACTTCGTACAATAGAGTTGGGGTTCTGGGAAGGAACTAACCTATTTTTTATTAAGTTTCACAGCAACTTTTGGGTGAAGGTTCCCACACCAAAAAAAATAGGTGAGACCAACCAGACTAAATACGAACCCAAGGAACTGGAAGCTAATACTCCTGAGCCAAAGAGCATCAACGAAAGGGTTCTGGATGTCAAATACTCTTATAAGGAAGCTAAGGCAAAAGAGCAGGAGACCACCCGAAAAAATGGCTAAACCGGTTCTCTTCACTAGATTCTGGAGTCTTAGAAGTTCTTCATGGAAAACCTGATCTGTAGAAACCTTCTTGACTTTGGAGTTGGGTTCCTTGTTGTTCACGTCTACCACCCCTAATAGACCGAACGAAAAACAAAGGGTTTTTAAGAGTTTAGGCTACCATACTCCACGGGGGGAATAAAAGAGATGAAGATTACAACTGTTGTTGAAGGAAGCTTTATGGACGATTGGCATAAAATGTTTCTAATGCCAACCGACATCCAGGTTCCCAAGGATATTGGATTGATAGAGGTTTTAAATGGAAAATATAGGTTCAAACTAGTCTACTTATACAACCCTGAAACCAAGCAGTATGAGGAGCAATCTGGCGAAGGGGAAAACATAGATTTAGGTTGTGATCTTATATGGCATAGAGGGATGCTCATCGAGGTACCAAGAGCAGTGATCGTGGATGATGGAAGAGTTTACATATCAGAAGATATGATGAAGAAAAAAGAATATGTAGAGAAGTTGATTTCTGAGGTGGTTCCAAACATATTTAGACACAAACTTTTTGGCAAGGAGGTACCAATGAGAGACGAGACCTGAAAAGTGGTAAAGGAAATGGTTAAAGGGCTTCTTGCCCCTCCAAAACAACTAGTTGATGTTTGGAAAGGTACCAAGCATGTCAAACACCCTTTTCTTGTTCCTGGAAAGGTGCTCTACAGAAAATTCCAGCTTAAGACCGCAAGAGATATACTATCTCAGAAAAAAGATGTATATGTAATAGCTAAAACAGGCCTGGGAAAGACCTATATTGGTCTCATGGTTGCTGCCGAGACTCTTGCACGTTTCCCAAACTCAAAAATAGTTATTGTTTGCCCAACAGTTGGTATTGCGGTACAGACCCAGTCGCTCTACAGAGAATGTCTAAGGATACCCCCAAACAAGGTACTAGTTGTTACAGGAGAGGACAAACCCGAGAAAAGAGTCATGATATACAGGAATAGACCTCCACTGGTTCTTTGCACAACACCACAGTGCCTCTCAAACGACATAAAGTCAAAAAGGGTGACACTTAGGGGGGTTTACCTATTAATAGTAGACGAGGTTCACCACGCAACAACAAACAGGAATAGACCCGCTAAGCCATATAACCCAATATTCAAGCATTATAACCGGGTGAGACCAGCTAATAGCTTGGTGATCGGTTTTACAGCTAGTCCAGGACCGGACAAAAAGAAAATACTCCAGCTAACTAAGCATACAGGCCTTGAACCAGTCTTGATTGATCCAGAGGATCCATCTGTTAAGAAACATATAAACAAGGTTACCTACAGATACATCGCCATCAAAGATGAGAAGGTTCTGGAAGCATACCGGCTTATATCACAGATAAAAACCAATGTTCTAGGAGTAAAAATGACTTTTGCAAGAGCTGAGGAACGTAGAAGAGAACTTGAAACACTCAAAGGAAAAAGACAACTATCAAAGCAAGAAGAAGCACTTTTACGGAAGCTTTTGAGTGTTTGTTCTTTGTTACATCTTAGACAGGGTCTTATGCACGACCCATATACCTTCAGGACAAGGTTGCGATCATTTGAGAGAGCTGCGAAAAAAGGAGAGAAAAAAACGAGGATAGGAAGAAAAAAGATCATAAACAGCATAGAATTCAAAACCTTGAAAGAGCTCAGCAAACAGATAAAACCCAAAAAATTTGAGCTCATAGCATCAGAACTAAAACAGAACCCGTCGCTTAGATGCATAATTTTTGTGAATGCCAGACCTGCAGCCAGATACCTGACAAACTACCTGATTAAGCAGGGTATAAAAACTGCTAGACTAGTAGGAAAGTCAAAGGTAGAGACGATCAGCCAAAAAGTCGATAGAGGTATGAACCGGTTTGAACAGGTTAGAACAATAAACAGTTTTCGAAGAGGGAGATTCAGAGTTCTGGTGGGGACAAACGTTCTAAACGAGGGGCTAAGTCTCCAGGAAGCTGAAAGAGCCTATCTAATAGGGTTCAACAGCAGTGAACGTGAGCTTATCCAGAGGGAAGGACGTATACGTGGCGGAGAAATCATTGTGCCGGTCATCAGGAACAGCCCAGAAATTGGTGCCATTGTGAGAGCCCACAGAAAAAGGAAAGCCATGTTGACAATCCTGAGGAGACAAGAGAGAGAATTAGCCGATGTGCTGAACTCTTAGGGAGCAAATCTTGTTTCTCGGGGTGGTTGCGGTGATTTAAGCGTAGAAGATTTGGTACGTAAAGGTTAAAAGGACCTTGAAAGCTCATCTACCCTGGTGGGATGATGGCAAACAAAAAACTGGTTATGGGCCTGTTGAGCCTAGCAACAATCTCTATTCTGCTTATGATTCATTTTACAGAGGCTATTACCTATGAAAACGGAGAAAGACTACACATAGCAAATATGGTCTGCAGAAACCTAAGAACCAAGAAAATACTTGAGCCTTGGGACCAGGTTAGACCAGGTGACAGAATCAGATGCGACATCACGGTTGAGAACAGAACCAACGGCCTTTTCGAACATAAACTCCTAGAACTTGCAATTGTACCTGCCAAAGACATCGCACATCTAACAGCAGAAAACGCTCAGTTCAGCGCAGGAAACCCCTGGAACTATGAAAACTACAGCGGAACATTCTTCACCATTTACCCAGAGCAGACACTCCTCATCGGGAACGACCTAATAGTCAAAGTCCCCAAACCAGGAGAAAGATTCTACAAAGAAACAATGTACCTAAGAGCCGCAATATATGAGGGATACACAAAAGACGTTGGCATAGAAAACCAGATTGTCTACGATGTTCTATACCTTGGAAACCATGAAACACCCGTAGGGGTACATGTAAAACCAAAAACCATAGCAGAAAAAATAGGTAAGGAGTGGAGCCTGATAGCAATCCTAGGAGCCGTCCTGATCGGGCTATCACTAATAGCTGTTATTAGATGGTGGCAAGACAAACCCGTCATACCAGGCGGGATAATGGGAGCACTGTTACCTGGGTTAGCAGGAATCTTTGTCATTTCTATCGCAATCCTGACACCTACAGCAACAACAGAAGTCATAGAAGCCAAACCCCAGATGATAATGCCAGCTGACGTCACTAGTTTCATGCCAGAGGTAATCATACAAACCATATGCTGTGGGTCACAGGACAACTGCACAAACCCAGAAAGCAGGTCTGCACGTTGCCCGAGCACCTGGACCAACCCCGGGGCAAGCTTCACAGTAGAAGCACCAAAACTACTATCAGAGGAGTATAAACCAACAGAGGCCAAATATATTTCTCAGTGGAGCTCCAAATTCAAAGCTAGTGTGGATAACTCTATAATAGGCAAAGAACTGGAGTACTGGTCAGTCACACTAGAGGTTAAACCAGGAGGAACACAGGTTGAGGTGTTGAAAAGCTGCAACATATCTTGGATCGAGAGAAGCGTCGAACAATCACCGGGAAGCTACAAACCTATAGGAGACACAAGCCTAACCCCAAACAACACTGTTAAAATAGAGTTTGAAAATAGCCAAGACGACTCCTGGGTAACGGGAAAGCTAAAATTCGCTGTTCTCAGCCCTGAGAGAGCAACAATAGGCCCCTGGGAACCAGGAGAGCTAAACCTGGAGATAGACTACAAAGACGTCCTTGTGGTGGCTGGGATCCTAATCTGTGTATGGTTAATCATAGGTTTCATAATAAGTTCCGCGAAGAAGAGAAGATAAAGGTGGAGAAAATGGGTATAACCATACCAGACCTCGTTTTCATAGTTGTTCTGATGAGCGGCATATTTCTAGTAGGATGTGTCACAGCCAGTCTAATCAGTAAAAGAGGTAGAAAATGGCAGACAACCAGAAACCTTTTACTAGGAGCCATACTACTGATGGCAATCCTCCCCTGGAT
>Ga0164310_10001273_pt1 | contig 14134 bp, 15 predicted proteins | sample GuaBasSedimGuay1_FD_121795 | JGI IMG/M metagenome (GOLD analysis project Ga0164310, IMG submission 121795) | Subseafloor sediment microbial communities from Guaymas Basin, Gulf of California, Mexico - Guay1, Core 4569-9, 0-3 cm | ecosystem: Environmental > Aquatic > Marine > Hydrothermal vents... | reverse complement strand
GTGCAGGTTCTGCCTAGTGGGGCACACATACAGGCCTATGCGGTTTAGAACTTTGAAAAGGTTGGAGGAAATTGTGGATGAAGCCAAAAAATACACGCCTGCCGAGAAGCTTTCTCTGATAGGAGCCGCCCTCTCAGACCACCCGAGATTAGAGGAGCTTTGCCGACACGCCATAGAGTCTGGGCTGAAGCTTTCCATATCCTCTATCAGGCCTGAGGCTGTAAGCGAGGAGCTGGCGAAGCTGCTGGCTAGGGGAGGTCAGAGGCGTGTTACAATAGCGCCAGACGCAGCCACAGAACGGCTCAGAGAGACAATCCACAAGGGCATGGAAGACCAGACAATCATTGAAGCCGCAAAAACCCTGCTAGACGAGGGCGTAAGGCGGCTTAAGCTGTATTTCATCATCGGTCTGCCGGGGGAACGGCCGGAGGACATAGACGCCATCGCTGAGCTTGCGAGGCGTATCGCAGACCTCGGCTACGGGGTAGACTCCATACACCTAAGCATAAACCCCCTAGTTCCAAAGCCGCACACACCCTTCCAGTGGGCACCCTTCCCAGACCTAAAATACGTGAAAAACTGCATCAAGCGGATACGCAAACTGTTGTCTGGGGATAGAAGGATAAAAATTGGAGGTTTAGACCCGAGAAGAGCGCAGATTCAGGCTCTGCTTTCGCTTGGGGGTCCGGAGCTTGGGCCGGTCATCGAGGAAGCTTCGAGACTCGGCGGGGGTCTAGGCGCCTGGAGAAAGGCCATAAGAAGGCACGGGATAAGTCTTGAGAAGTACGTGGGGCCTAAACCGCTAGACAGCGAATTCCCTTGGGACATTATAGGCGTTAGCTTAAATAGAAAATTTCTAATAAGTGAATTTGAGAAGGCCCTCGCCCGAGGGCACGAATAGAGGCTGAGAAAAGTGGAAATAGATAGGGAGCGCTTCAAGAAGCTCTTTCCAAACCTAGCTGAGGAGATGGATTTAGAGGCGCAGAAAATCACCATCAGGGGTGTGCGAAGCGACGTCGAGGTCGGTGAGAAGGCTGTTTCTGGTCGTGGATGGTCTGGATACATGCCAGACGTGATAGACTTTATCAGAAGGTGCGACACTGAGGAGCAGGCTGAGGAAATCATAGACTACATGGAGAGGCGGGGTGAGATAAGCCCAGAATATGCGGAGAAGCTCAGGAACCAGATTAGGGAGAAGGGTGTAAGGAGCGTCGGGCCAAAGAAGGAGGAGGGCTACTACTTCAAATACGGCTGACACTAGCCCAACGCACAACCCTACGCAGTAAATGGCGCCCCTGAGGCCCGAGGAAGGAGGGAACACGCCAGCTCTCCGTTAGCCTCTTCCGCAAATAATGAACCTTACCAGCCGTTCTGAGAACGGGCCTCTTATAGATTAGTATTCCATTCTTCTGCCAAGAGGGAACAGAACCAAAATCTACATCATGCTCCCTCAGCAGTTTTATGAGGGCTTGGGCCTTTAAGCCCCTAAGCCTTTCAGCAGCCCTCCTCGGACTCATTCCTGAAGCTCTGAGAGTCCAGTAGGCGTAGGCGTTCAGGCAGTTCCGCACCGAATCGAGCTGCCTCCAAGCAATGTAGCTGAAAAAGCTTTCCTCGTCTAGCACGACGACACGACAATCAAAGGAAACAACGGTCTCCACGCCAAAGAGTCTACGTAGATTGAGGCACGCCGAGCTGGAAATAATGCCTGACAGAACGGAGTCAAGCTTCTCTACCCTACCTCCGAAGGGTGGTTCTCCGATGAATAGGATGTTTAGCTCGTCGCTGGCCACGTAGATTAGGGCTGGGTTAAAGCCCTGTTGGTAGACAGACCTAGCAGAATCAACTAGGCACCTAGCTAACCGAGGGTCAAAGGGCTTCCTCGCACGAAGCTCTAACGCCAACCTCCCGAAGCCACGACCATCCAACCTAAGAACAAGCCAACTTCCAGAGGGGATACGAACCCCAGAATACAACTCAAATCTCCTGAAATCCTCCAACCTCATCACGTAAAAAGGAGGTAAAGAACGAATTTAAACACATTTCAAGAGAAAAGAAGAGCGATGAGCTTAAGTTAAGTAGACTTTTCAGACCGCTTCTCAAGGATTATCCTCGCATCGACGGTCTTAGCCCCACGCTCATAAACCATGATCGGGTTAAAATCGAGTTCAGCGATTTCGGGATAGTCCATAACTAGGTTTGATGTGCTGACGAGTATCTTCACGATGGCTTCTATGTCTGCTGGCGGGGCGCCTCGATAGCCCTTGAGAATCGGGTAGGCCTTGATCTCCGTTATCATTTCCCTCGCATCCTCCTCAGTTATTGGAGCGATGCGGAAGGAAACGTCCTTCAGTATCTCGACGAAGACCCCTCCAAGCCCGAACATGAGCGCAGGGCCGAACTGTGGGTCTTTTATTGCACCAACGATGACTTCAACGGACTTCGGAGCCATCTCCTCAACCAGAACCCCAATTATCCTTGCATCGGGCTTATGACTCCTCACATTCTCGATAAGCCTGTCATAGGCGCTCCTAACATCGTCGGGCCCCCTCAAATCCAGTACGACTCCGCCCACGTCAGATTTGTGAAGCACGTCTGGAGAGACAACCTTCATAACAACTGGGTAGCCGATCTCATCTGCAAATTTCACAGCCTCATCACAGCTTTTAGCTACACGAAACTTCGGCACGGGTATGCCATACTCTAGGCAAACCCTCTTAGCTTCAGGCTCTAAGAGGAAGCTCCGCCCCTCCTCCCTAACACGCCTAAACACGTCTTCAACGTCGCTCAAGGCGGACACCGAAAAGATGGACACACATCAAAGATTTAAGAAATTCCACACCCCTTCACCAAGGCATCTTCGTGTAGTTCCAGCAGACCACATCACCGTTGCTCAGGTAGTATCTATCGCATGCGACGGGTGCAAGCACGCCATTCACGTAGTAAAGCCACCAGTGGTCTACCAACGTTTCGTTGTTTCTCACTCCGTTGATGGCTACGACGAGAATTCCCATCCCCGGGTACACTTCGTACTCGACTCTCGCTTTAGCTTCTAGTAGCGCGTTGAAGGCTGTGGCGTTCGCTAAGGCGAGCTCGTGGTGCTCCACGGTTCCGTTTCCATAGTCAATATACAGGTCTACGTGGACGAGCAACCTGCTGTAGGCCTGGCTTAGGGTTGTGTATTGCACGTAGTAGTAACAGGCTAGCATGCTTGCGGCCAAGGCCCAGCAGAGTAGAGCCGCTGACGCCAACCTCCACCCACGCATGCCAAGTCTCACCTCCTACCCAGTTTTCGGAGCATTATTAAGCTTGGAGGTCCGAGGAGCGCAAAAAGCAGGGTGTTTGAAAGTTCGTGTAGAATGGTGAAGGGAATTCCCGCAACGAGGGCAATAAGTAATGGGACGCAGAAAACCATGGAAAAAACTATGTTGGTGAGGAGGTCGTAGATGAAAGTTAAAATGAACCCTAAAACTCCAAGTTTCATGCTAAAGGATAGGTACTCCCACTTAGTTAGCGGGTTGCTCAGCTTAAGATTCCGGCCTAAAAATCCCCCAGCTAGGCCATAAAGGGTTTCACTTAGGGCAGTCGCTAAGAGTATTGGGAGGGAGAACCCATAAGGATTAATTACGCCATAGACACACCAAGTGAGAACCCCGACGGACACGCCAACCGGGGCGCCAAAATTCAGGCCAGCAATAAAAACAAGTAAGTCCATCAACTTCACATTCGGTATACCCAGCATTAGGTAGTTTGTAACTAGAGCTAGGGATGTAAATGTGGCGATGACGGAGGCGTTTTTCGATAGGTGGTTCATTATTATTTGGATGGTTAATCCAACCATATAACTTTTACGTCTCTAAGACAAAACTAATAATAGAATGCCCACCGCAGCGAAGGAAGTTCTGGAGAGGCTCAGCGGGGGGAGAGCGCCAGGCCCCCTACCAACCTTCAACGTGCTACACGCCGTCAAGACACTAGAAATACTGGCCAGAGAGGGCATAGTCGGGAGATTTAAACTGTCCCAAGAACTCGACATAGGGGAAGGCTCCGTAAGGACACTACTAAAAAGAATGAAGGAGGCAGGCCTCGTCCAGTTCAGCAGAAGCGGGTGCGCCCTAACCAGCAAGGGCCGAGACCTATGGAACGAAATAAACTCGAAAATCGCAACAAAAGCCGAAATAAACAAAACAGAGGTTACAGTAGGCTCTCATAACGTGGCAATACTTGTTCGGGGGGCGGGAAACAGGGTAACTTCTGGGGTGGAGCAGAGGGATGCCGCCATAAAGGCTGGCGCTCTCGGCGCCACAACCCTTGTGGTGCGTGGTGGTAGACTTGTGATTCCTATGATAAGCGAGGACGTTTCAAAAGACTTCCCAGAGGCTTACAGGCAGGTGATGGAGACGCTACGGCCGCAGGAGGGGGACGCCATAGTCATAGGCAGCGCCGACGAGCCTAGAAAGGCGGAGTATGGTGCTTTGGCCGCCGCATGGACGCTGCTTTAGGGAGCCTCCACATACTTGTCTCCCTGCGACAGGGCCCTCTCTAGGGCGGCATTCAGGTTTAGAAAGCCGTCGAAGGTCTTTGCTGAAACAGCCATCAGCGTGAAGCCGAGTTCTAGGCTGTGGATTGCCATGCTTAAGTCCCTGCTCAGGGCATGGCTCATCCCCTTAAGCCTGCTATCTATAGCCTCCTCTAGGGCTTCTACATCCTCAGACCAGCTCAAAACCTCATCTAGGCGCTCTTTCGGCAGTAGGTCGCTCTTCGTCAGGACGTGAATCTGGGGAATCCCAAAGCGTATGTGGACAGCCGCAGAGAGGAAGAGGTTAGAGACGTAGTTCAGCGGGTTCAAGGAGAAGACTGCATCAAAGAGGTAGACTATGGCTTTGGGCTCCTTAGTCAAGGACTTAACTATGAACGGGCCGCTAGCCCTGAAGGCGAAGAGCTCCATCTGCCCCGGCGTGTCTACCAGAACTAGGTCTGGGTGAAAGCTCATGATTTCCTCTTCCAGCTCCTCTATCTCGTTAACCATCATGTCCGCTGCGAGAATTAGGCTTCCGTTCGGGCCTAGACCGTATTCCTCCATGATTTCCTCGACCACGATGCGCTCTCTGATGTCCACGTCTGGCGTGTATGGCAGGTATAGGGCGCCTGGGTCTAGGTTCACCTTAACCACGTCTACCCCCTGCTCCGAGAGCCATGTGGAGAAGGATGCTGTGAGCAACGACTTTCCTGAACCAGCTGTCCCGATTATAAACGCCAGATACATGGTGCACGCATCCTCTGTCTAGGAAAGCCTTAGGATTGGGGGGCCGCTTGCACCCGGATTTCACATCATCACGTTCAGCGTCTAGCCTCAACCCCATCGCGGCCCCAAAAAGGGAATTGCGTGAAGCAAGATAAGAATTCTCCGCCTTAAGCAGGCCTAATTTTCCCGCCGGCTCTCTGTGCAACAGTCTCTGTTAGGCGTGCCACGGCGCTTCCTATGCGGCTCTTCGCCTCTGAGGCGTCCCTCGCAGTCGTGGATAGATAAACCTCAATATAGGCTGTCTTCCCCTCCCACCTCGGATGAGACTTTATATAGACATACGGATTCGCCCTCATCACATCCTCAAGAATTGGCGCCAAGTCCGACTCAACAATTCCATGAACGACGAGCCTCGTCTCGTAGAAGTAGACATCCCCAGCCGCCCTCTTCAAAACGGGCAAAACAGACTCCTCGAAGATCGCCTCCATCTCGGCAGGCACGCCGGGAAGCGAAATAATCGTTGTCCCGTCTACCTCCAACAACATGCCGGGAGCCGTCCCAACAGGGTTAGGCAGGGGTCTGGCACCCTCAGGCATCCTCGCCATCTTCACCCTTTGGGGCGTGAGTTCGGAGCTGTCTAGGCGTCCTTCCTCAACCAGCCTCCTATACGCTTCTCTAACCATAGACAACGCCTCCTCGTCCACTTTCAGCTCCAAATCTAGGCACTTCGCTATACTCTCTATGGTCTTATCGTCTAAGGTCGGGCCTAAACCCCCAGTCGTTATGATAAAGCGGGGCCTGCGACTGAGAGCCTCTTTTACAGCAGAGCAAATCTCCTTCTCATCGTCTCCAACGACAGTGATGCGTCTTACCTCCAAGCCTAAGCTTGTGCACCTCCTCGCCAACCACCTAGCGTTAGTGTTGAGGATTTTTCCCATGAGAAGCTCGTTCCCTATGGAGAGAATCTCCACAGTCCTGCCCATGACCAACCATATAAAAAGCATCTAATGTAAGATAAAAGGGTTTATCCAGCCGTAATCGGCTTTTTACTTCTCCTTCTTGCTCTTAAGCCACCACTTGAGGTATTCTCGTCTCCTGTCCTCCTCTTCCTCCCTAATGAGGCCTAGCTCCTCCCTGAGTTTTCTCCACTCCTCCATCAGCTCCTGATGCGTATACATGACTCCGCAGCTCTGGCAGACATAACGCTTGATGGACGGCATGTAGAGCAGGTCGCCTCCGCATTCCGGGCAGGTGGAGCTTCTACGCCTCCTCTTCAAAGCACCCCCCACAAATACAAGAAGGCACTTCCAAGAATAGAAACTTTACCATACATCACCATTCAGCCGAGACTTTAAAGGGCTAAAGCGGAACTCGCAGAAAGGAGCGTCTTGAGCTATGCACTTGGTTTCAACAACAAAAACACGCTTCTTCAGAATCTTCTCCAGTGCGCCGGCATACTGGCCACGAAGGAAGTGGCAGACAGGCTTCTCGGACACCACGTCATAAGCCTCGAAGGAGTCGTAGACCCGAATTACCCCCTCACCCCTCTCCAAGTCTACCCTGACCAGCTCGGGCAGACCCCAACCAAAAACCTTGCCCAGATCCACGTAGAACTCCAGAAGCTCCAGACCATCCATGCCTGTGAAGCGTTGAACGTAATCCGCCCAAACCTCGCCACAATGCTTCCCCAAGAGAAACAGAACGTGATTGCCGACAAGCTTCCTCAGAAACTTTACGCAGTCCAGACTATTAACATATACCCTCTTACCGAAGAGGGTGACTGGGAAATTGTGAATTAGCTCGCTTATGTCGTCTCCAAGTCCCTCAAAATCTCCCCGAAATCTTTTTCTAGTCATCCACACCAAGAAAATATAATATTGTTGGTGAAATAAGTCTTGCGGATTATTGGTTCTTTTCCCAATTACTTAACTAAGTAACAAGCGACATACCTATTTTTGTCTACCTCGAACATCGGTGGTGGTTTCTGTTTACATTTGTCCATAGCGTAGGGGCAGCGAGGGTGGAAACGGCAACCTGAAGGTATATTTATTGGGGTGGGCACCTCGCCCTTAATCGGAACATCTTCGACCTTAATCTTGGGGTCTGGAGTGGGGATGCTCTTTACTAGAGCCTTCACGTAGGGATGTAGAGGCTCGTCTATAACCTGTTCCGCCGGGCCTTCTTCGACTATTTTCCCCAAATACATTATGCCGATGCGGTCGCAGATGTATTTGGCCACTGCAAGGTCGTGTGTGATGTACAGGTAGGACAGGGAAAACTTGTCCCTGAGGTCGAGCATAAGATTCAGTATACCAGCCCTTATAGACATATCTAACATGGAGACAGGTTCGTCGGCTGCCACGAATTTGGGTCTAAGAATCAAAGCCCTTGCTATGGCCACACGCTGACGCTGGCCTCCGCTAAGCTCGTGCGGAAACCTATACATAAATTCCTCAGGTGGTGTGAGTCCTACGGCTTCTAAAGCTTCAGCGACTTTATCTTCTCTCTCAGATTTGTTCTTGCAGAGGCCCTGCACTACCAGTGGTTCAGCGACGATGTCGCAAATGAGCATGCGTGGATTTAGGGATTCGTAGGGGTCTTGGAATATCATCTGCATTTCCCGTCTAATTTTTCGTAGCTCTTTTGCGTTTAGACTTGTCAGGTCTATTCCTCTGTAAAACACTTTACCTTCTGTGGGTTCTATGAGTCTTAGGACCAACCTAGCTGTAGTGGTTTTTCCGCATCCGCTTTCCCCTGCAAGACCATAAATTTCTTTTTCCTTTATGTAGAAATCTATACCGTCTACGGCTTTGACGTAAAGAGGCTCCTTTCCTAGAAGCGTTGATAGAAAGCCCTTTCTCACGGGAAACCATTTTTTAAGATTCTCTACACGAATTATCTCTTTCATCCCAACACCCCCACCTTATGACACGCCACAAATCGACCATCTTCAAGCTTCTCTAACGGAGGCTCCTCCTCCATACACATTTTCTCAGCATACTTGCATCTCGGATGGAAACGGCAACCAGTTGGAGGCGAAAGTAGGTCAGGTGGTGCGCCAGGGATGGACTCCAGTCTACGTTTCTTTCCTTTAACGCTGGGAACAGCGGCTAATAGGCCTCTCGTGTAGGGGTGCTGTGGGCTTTCGTAGACTAGTTCTACTGGTCCATATTCGACTATTTTCCCAGCATACATTACGGCTACCCAATCGCATATTTCGGAAATTATTGATAGGTCGTGGGTTATGAGTATGAGGGATAGGTTGAACTTTGTTTGTAAATTTTTTATGAGTTTGAGGACTTGAGCCTGAACTATGACATCTAGGGCTGTTGTAGGTTCATCTGCGATGACGAGCTTTGGATTGCAGGCGAGAGCCATGGCAGTCATAACTCTCTGCCTCATACCTCCACTAAGTTCATGCGGATAAGAATTCACACGACTTGGATCTAACCCAACCATTTTGAAAAGATTCTTGACACGCTCTTTTGCTTCCTCCCTGCTTATATCTTCGTGTAGGAGTATAGCTTCTACTATTTGGTCTCCGACCCTTACGACGGGATTTAATGCATTCATAGCTCCTTGAGGAATTATCGATATGCTCTTCCACCTAATCCTCCTTCGAAACTCCTCCTCGCTTAATTCGTAGATGTTTTCTCCATCAAAGACCACTTTTCCCCCGAAAATCCTTCCGTTGGACGGAAGCAGCTTGAGAATAGTCATGGCCAAACTCGTTTTTCCACATCCGCTTTCTCCAGCCAGCCCGAGGGAATCCCCTTTCTCTAACCAGAGGGAAACCCCGTCTACTGCTTTGACCCAGCCTCTTCCCTCAATCTCGTAATACATTTTTAGGGAGTCTACCTCTAATAACGGCATACAAGCTACCTCCTTCTCCTCAGCTTTGGGTTAAGAATTTCGTCAATCGCATAGCCGATTAAAACGAAAGCCAGCGCCAACAGTGCGATGCAGAGTCCCGGTGGAATGACCCACCACCAGTCCTCGTGTGCGGAGAACTGTTGAACATCGTGGAGCATCCTCCCCCAAGTCATAATAAAGGGGTCTCCTAGGCCAAGCCAGCTGAGAACCGCCTCCGTTACTATTGCTGAGGGCACCGAGAGCGCTAATGCGACGTAGACGAAGGACATCACGTTTGGTAGTATGTGTCTGAGAATTATGTGCCCTGGCCCGGCACCCGCGGCCCTAGCTGCTTCTACGAAGGGTCTCTCTTTTAAGCTGAGAACCTGCGCCCTGATTACACGGCTGAAGCCCATCCATCCTAAAAGAGCCATGAGCATTATGAGGTTCCAGATGGAGGGCCCGATCACCGCTATGACGACGAGGACGAAGGGGAGGTAGGGCAACACGAGGAGCATGTCTGTGAAGCGCATGAGGAATTCGTCTACTATTCCGCCGAGATAGCCAGCGAGCAGCCCTATTACTAGGCCGACGGCGACGGAGAAGAAGGCTGTAAGGAGGCCGATGATGAGCGACATTCTAGCCCCATAGACTAGCTGGGTGAAGATGTCCCTTCCAAACCAGTCTGTTCCGAGAAGACCGAAGCTCGTCCCGTAAAGCTTTAGGTAAAGGTCGTCTATGTAGATTTTTAGGCTGGCGCCTCCCTCGCTCCTATCGTTTATATAGATTTCAAGCCCAAAGACGTACTCCCCGGGGGATTTAAAGATCTCCGTGGCGGGGTTTTTCATGACCATGCCGAACATTTTCCACCGCATGTACGGCGAAAGCGAGTCTATGTCCCTGTGCGGGTAGACCCACTCATCCTCCTCTCCTATCTTCGCCCACCGGACAGTTGTTATGTTAATCACTGGAAGGATTATGATTTCTTCCTCGTAAACCCCACGCCCTTTATTTTTTATTGTCCATAGGTCGTATCTGTTTCCATAAACATCCACCAAATAGAGCGTCATATTATAACTTACATCTCCAGCTCTCTCAACGTAAACGGATACGTGGGTTGTTTTCTCACCTAACTGGCCCATACAAGAGAACCGCGCTACGGGCCCTTTATATGGGTAATAAAACCGCTTCTCTATAGCTACCTTCACAGCGCCCGGCGGGTCAACGGCTGAGGCTCTATCATAAGAAAGAACCAGACTTCCCGGGCCACTACCATTAACCGAACCCATAGAGGAGCAGTAGTCTAGATTTATTTTTGGAGAAGAGGTAGACACGTATGAGGCCCACTCCTCTAGAGAGCTTGGGCTGCTGAAGGTCCAGTCATTTACTGGCTCTAGGTTGCAACTTAGGTAATGGTAGCCCGGGAACATTCTGAGCCATGCTGGCTTCGCCCTAGTTCCTGCTAGGTGTTCTGATGTGAGGGGATCGTAGGGCGTTATTACTGGGGCGAGTATGGCGACTATGGTGAAGATGATAATTATTGCGACTCCTGTGAGGCCCTTCTTGCTTCTCTTAAAGGTTCTCCAGAATTCCTTAAGGTTTTCCATAAGGATGGCAATCCTCTTCTTCCTCACATACACCCTAGACATAGCGCCGTTCACCACCAGTCCTACTCATACCTGATCCTCGGGTCTACCAGAGCGTAGAGTATGTCTGCGATAAAGTTGGCAACTATCACGCTTAAGGCTATGATGTAGAAGGTGGCCTGGAGCCTTGGATAGTCGTTGAACTGTATTGCCTGCAGGATATACGTGCCTAAGCCCCTCCAAGTGAACACGGTTTCCGTGATCATCGCCCCTGAAATCATGAAACCAAAGGATATCGCCGCCTGAGTTATCAGCGGGAGGAGCGCATTTCTCAGGGCATGCTTTATGAGTATGGCTTTGTCGCTGAGGCCCTTTGCCTTGGCGGTGATGATGTAGTCCTCAGTTAGGTTCTCTAGGACAGCGCTCCTCATCAATAATGCGTACTGGCCGTAGCTAAACAGGAATATAGTCGTTACAGGAAGAACCATGTGCCAGAGTAGATCTAGTATCCTCGCTAGGGTGCCCGTCGGCGGAGGCCTGCTCATTGTCCCGGCTATGGGGAAGAGTGGGTGCCCGAGAAGGACGGCCGCCCACTTTCCGAAGATGAGGATGAACATCATACCCATCCAGAAGGTGGGTAGTGAGAAGGTTATCAGTGAAGACGAGACTGTGAAGGCATCTATGAATTTCCCACGCTTGTACGCCGCGTAAGCCCCAATGAATGTTCCTATTACGATTGAAAGAACTGTTGAGACTCCCATGAGTAGTAGGGTGTTTGGTAGACGTTCCATAATTTCTTGAGCTACGGGCTTTGAAGTGTAGAAGGATATGCCGAACTGCCAGAGGATCATGTTTCTCAAATATTTAATGTATCTCTGGTGCATGGGTTCCTCGAGGCCGAAGAGCATTTTCACCCGTTCGATTTGCTCCTTCGTCATCCTGCGCCCGATGAACATTATTATGGGGTCTCCCGGCATGGCCATGAAAATGATAAAGTTTAGAGTTATGACGAAAAACAGCAGTATGACGTTGTAAACTGCTCTTCGTATGATGTATTCCCTTAATCCCATCCTGTGCTACCCTAATCTAAAAGCAGTTCACCAAAAAAAATAAGGGTTATGGCTGAGATGTGTGCTGAGGCGCCTTCACCGCCTCTTCCTCACGTAGTAGGCGATGGCAGCAATTATGATAATCACCACGATGCCACCGCCTACGTAGACTGCGGCTCCAGGCCCAGGCGCACGAATAGTCAGTGTTCCACTCCAAGTCGCCACATCGCTGACGATTTCAACGGTGTACTTGCCTACGTCTAGGTCGGTTGGGTATTCAGTCTCGTAGACGCCGCCTCCGACATCGCTCATAGTCAGCTCCCTGACAACCTCGCTGTCCTTTAGTATTCTGAGGGTTACCGTTAATCCTTCCAGACCTGCACCGAACCTCGTTATTGTTGTTCTAACGGTTGCGGACTTGCCCTTAGTTAGCGCCTCAGGAGCCTCAACGCTTATGGAGGCTGGAGGCAGCCTGAAGTAGTGCGGGTTCGCCTTCAGCCTTACGTATTCGCCTGGCCTGCGTTCAACGAAGATGAAGGGCCCCGTTCCAATCAGGTCTTCCGGCGTGGTTGGCTCAAACTCACGCCAGTTTGCGCCAACAGGCTCCCAAACCTCTCTCGGGAGTATCGTTATAGCGCCGATCCACGTCAAGATCCAGTAGCTCGTTATGTTATGGTAGAACTCTACTGTATAGTCGTCCACAGCCTTTACGTCTACCAATCCTACTAGGTAGGGCTGCCAGTAGGGCGGCTGCTGCTCCATCAGGTACTTAAATGTCCACTCTACATCCGCAGCGGTGAAGGGTCTGCCGTTGTGCCAGGTTATGTTCTCTAATAGATGTATTGTGGTCTTTGTTCCCTCACCGCCTCCGGGAGGCGTCCACGGCTCCATTTCCCAGCTGTAGCACATCCATGGCTTAAGCTCCCTCGTGAACGGGTCTATCATGATTAGGGTGTCGTATATCTTGTTTAAGACTTCCCAGTCCCAGTACCATTCAGCCTTGATTGGGTTTAGGGTTTCGATGTCGCTCTTGAAGCCGTATTTGATTACTCCGCCGGAGGTCTTCCCAGCTGGTCTTATGTTGAAGAAGGTCCACCAAGAGTTTATGCCTATGCCCACCTCGTTTACCACACCATCCCATCCGCTTCTCATGGCCTTAACTCCGACCGTTGTCCATAGGGGTATGCAGGCCACCTGCTCTGCGAAGATTCTCTGGCATTCGTGGCACGCCTCAATAACTTCGTCGAGATCCAAGGAGAACTTCACCTTCTTAGCATACTCGTCGAAGGTGTCGTTGTGGAAACCCGGGTAGTTCAGCGCCCATGGCTCTGGCCTGACATCTGCATCTGAGGAGTATAGGTCGTAGAGGTAGTCAGGCCAGAGCATGTAGATCCATCCGCCGGTGTAGATGTCGTATTCGTATTTGACCATGACCTCCTCGTAGCAGACCATCCTCTCTCTCGGTCTCCAGTCTACGTCTAGACCGATGGCTATCATCTCGTCTCTAAGCATCTCGGCCGCAGCTAGCCTGTAGGGGTCGTCCGCTCTGGCGTAGATGATTATTGGACGAAGTGGTTCACCCGTGTGGGGGTCAATCCACTTTCCTAAGTTTTCGTCCCATGTGAGGCCTGCTAGTTCCAGCTCTTGTCTGGCTAGGTCTCTACTGTATTCGTAGGTTGGGACATCGGGGTTGTAGTAGACGCCGTGTATTGGGAGGATTACGCTGTCTATGGGTATGCCGTAGCCTTTAACGATCTCTCTGACTATCTTCTCCTTGTCTACAAGGTGGGCGAGTGCACGCCTGAAGTGGACGTTGCTTATCGGCCAGTTCGGCGTCCCATCGGGTAGCCTGTGGTTTAGGTCGAAGAGGAAGTAGCCATACTCGGAGTATTCGTAGAGCCATATTTTATCTTGCCATTCTGGGCGACTGTACTCGTCTACCTTCTCTACAGGCAGTGGCCAGTCAGTTATATCTATTTCTCCAGCCTCCAGCGCAGCCCACTCCGCTTCTGGTGTGTAGTAGATTTTTATGAGCAGTTCATCCACTCTTGGGCCAATTGGTTCATATGTTGTGCCTTCAGGCTTCTGCGCAGAGACGACAGGCACATAAGCTACGAAGGGGCTCGTGAGAAGCAACGCAACCGCTAATAAAGTCAGCGCGGTAACAACTGCCCTCTTCAAGTTTTACCACCACAAAACTTTTCACACTATACATTATTTATAAATTTCCCACACTGCCTTATAGAAATGGGTCTAAAATGTTGCCTTTAAGCATGCTGTTTTCGGATTTTTATAAGTTTTAAGGCGTCTTTTAGTATTTTTTCATGGTCGAATGCCAAGTTTTTCGGTATTTCTCTGAATGCTGAGACTTCTTTTGCATCTGTTGCAGCTTTTAGCGTTCCTCC
>Ga0164310_10001272_pt1 | contig 14135 bp, 7 predicted proteins | sample GuaBasSedimGuay1_FD_121795 | JGI IMG/M metagenome (GOLD analysis project Ga0164310, IMG submission 121795) | Subseafloor sediment microbial communities from Guaymas Basin, Gulf of California, Mexico - Guay1, Core 4569-9, 0-3 cm | ecosystem: Environmental > Aquatic > Marine > Hydrothermal vents >... | reverse complement strand
CCGTTGTCTTCTGTTAATTCCACTTCGCTTGGAGCGGTTAAATTTACTGTTACATTAAGAGAAGGCTCAGTTACATACACATAAACCACAACGGTTTTGATATTTCCTGAGGTATCTTCTGCTGTTATACTTATGTTGTTCCATTGTCCTAAGATATAACTTACATTCTTACTAAAGCTACCTGAAGTTGTCCATGAATGTTGAAGCATGCCGTTTACCGAAAGATTCACGATGCTTATACCAGAATTGTCAGTTACGCTTCCAACTACTGTGTTATTTAGAATGCTTATATTGCTATTGTTTGCAGGAGTTGTGATTTCTATAGTTGGAGGAGTGGTATCTGGACAGGGAATAGAAGCTACATTATAGTAATGTATAGTATAGGTATTGTTTTCTTCCTCAGCCCATGTGATGAAGATTATATCATTTTTCGCTGATATGCTTGGTTCGACCGACTCGCCTACGGTGTTTGTTATTCTTATGTCCTCTGGGAATATCTCACCATCTGTCGTCAAATTTTTATAGTATATCTCCCAATTGCCATCTCTATTGTCCTGCCACACGACATGGAGCACATCTCCCACAAGGGCAACAGAAGGATTTATTGCATCTCCGCCACTACTACTAATTTTTGTTGCATTTCCGAAGCTTGGAGTAGCATTGATATCTATCTTCTCGTAATATATTTCATAACTTCCACTGCGATTATCCTGCCAGAATAAATATAAGTGCCCTGAATCGTCTGCTACAGCGATACAGTTTTGAGAAGCCGCGGTATCATTGGTAACTCTATAAACATCTGAAGCTACATTATTTAAGGATAAAAAGATGAGAAATAATATTATTACTGAGATTTTCTTCACCCTTTATCACCTCGGGTCTATGTAGAATGTTGGATAATAAGGCGAGACCTTTATATTGCCCAGCATGCTGTCGGGCAACTCCTTTTCGTTGATATAGCAGGTGTTGTTCACGTAACATTTTATTTTCTTCTCCGCATCTCTAAATGCATCCTGAGCAAAGTCTGAGGGCATTGTAACGCCAGAGAAAACCTCGTATGCAAAAACAACACTATCAAACCCGGGGGAAGCTTTGTAGAAATACTCTCCTTCCTTTATTCCAAAAACGTACATAATTCCTTTGGAAGCATAGTATGTAGCATACCATGTAGGCATTACCACAAAGGTTGGAGGAAACACCATTCCAGCAACAGATAGTCCTACATCCATTATATCTGCTGCAGTATGTTCCATTGCAGCTTGGGTTACGAATTTATCCTTTGCTTGATAGGCATTAGCCCATGTGAGAGCTAAATCAATTCCAGTTATTGCAAAGCCAATGGCATCTGTAATACCCGGACTTCCTGGACCCATGAATTCTTTGATAAGTTTTGCCTTGGATACCTCTTCAGTAGTTTTTACAATTTTTGTAAGGTCTCTTATATTATCAAAGGTATCATAGGCTGTCATACCATAGCCAATAACCTGAGAACCTATATCAAAATAGCAGGATATTGTTTTAAATATTGTCTGTTCTGGATTTTGAGGTACAATTACCGCAACTCCTCTCCAGTCTGTTGTAAGCAGAGAATAAGAAGGCTCATTTTTGAAGTTATCTTTGAACTCCTGAAATACTTGGTTATTTGGACCTACATCATCAATATTATTTGTAAGGTCTGATATTACATGCTTCTTTTTAACTACTCTTTTAGCTCCTAATAATCCTGTTGTCTCTATTGTATACGTGTTTGTGACGGTGTAATTATACTCATCTTGGTCGGGATTTATTTTTATTATGGTTACATTTGCCTCTCTATGTATATCTAAAGTATCAGGCAGATCTAGGCTTAGCCATATTAGTTTTGAATAATAAGAATGTAAGGATTTTATCTCTGTTATTGACTTAAATTGTTTTGATTTAATGGTTTCATTAAATTGGTTTGTGGTGTTGTAATACCATTCGCCTGTGAAGTTAATCATGTTTATAATTTTGTTAACGCTGGCTTCGGTCTTTGAAATTATGACTATAACATCGTCTTGGAGAATGGTATCGTCGAGATTGAAGTTTTTAGGCTCACCGTTGTATATATCAACACTTTTATAGTTTGGATAACTCCCAAATATATAGCTACCAGTTGCATAGTCGCTTAAGTTTGATGGCAGAATCTCATCAATGTAAGAGATGTTATCGTTGAGCTTTGTTATGGCTTTGTAGACATATTCAGGAATAACCCTTTCTATGTATCCTATCTTAAAAGAGTCTGTATTCATTGGCAAATATTTCACATCATATTCGCTGAGTCCATCTCCAACATGCTTAACACCATTACTGTCTTTATATTCCAATCCTCCAGGCTTTACTATATAAATAGGTGAAAGATAAAGATAGAGTTTTTCTTGAGTGGCTATATCTTCTTTAATTGGAATTCTTATTGAATAAGCATGCCTTGTTGGTGTGCGCTCAATTGGTTTTGCAATACTTACTCCTTCATCAGCTATTAAGCTGTAGTGCATTTTATTACTTGAGAAGCCCTTGTTATTCTTAGTATTGTAGTATATTTTATATTCAAAGGCCGGAAGGCTATAGGTGCTTTCGTTAACATAGTAATATTCGTCATCTTCAGGGTCTAAGGAATATGCAAATATTAGATACTGGTCTCTATTAAGCTCCACTGGTATGTTAAAGAGCAGATATTTCATTTTCGTTGGGCAGTTTTCAGAGTGATAACACAGCTTACCTTCAGGGCTTCTGTAAACATCAAAGTCATTGACGAGCATCGCTTCATAGTCATTGTGGACAAAGTAATATCTTATGTGATATACTGGAGTGCCTTCTATAGGAGTTGCTTCGAAGTCGTAACTTGGTGTGCTGGCAGGATCATAGTCAAAGGTTGAGGGAACGTCTATGGACTCTACCCTGTATATATCCTCTCCCCATACATTCTTTGGCAGAGCACGCTTAATCATGCTTCTAACCTTGCTTTCGTTGGTCATGGTTGAAACCTTAACATCCTCTCTACCTCTATACTCTGTTCCGTAGAGATGCTCTATCCATGAAACTCCATCTAAACCCCAGCCTCTGAAGGTTCTATTTACAACAATCGAATTTTTCGGGTAGAGGTCTGAGAATTCAGGGGTATCATAAGTATTATAAGGTCTTTTATCATACCTATCCGAGATACCATCTCCATCGGTATCAAGCTTTGTTGGAGAGGAGCGATACCCCCTTGTCCAGGTATGACCAAATATGTCAATAACGCTTACCAATTGCTCTTCATTGTCGAGCAAGCCGTCGTTGTCGCTGTCTTTGTCGAGAGGTGAGCCAGCTTCAAGACCATCGACTATACCATCGCCATCGGTATCGTTATTGGTTGCGTTGCATCCTTTCTTTTCTATTAGAATATATTCAATTGCGTTTCCGGGGTGAGTGGTAGTGGTTAGATTATATATTCCCGGGGTAAGATTAGCATTTAATGTTGTAACAAAAACACCAGTTGAAGAGAAGGTATCATTTGAAATAGTTATATTTGCAAGGGATGGAGAGGTAGATATTCTATATTCTCCTCTGTAGGGTATCTGTATCTGTAGGGTCAGAGGATAGGAGTAATAGGCTACCCAAGAATTGTAAAACTTTTCAACATCACTTTCATTAACATAGTCAGGGACAAAAATCTTATCTACTTGGTAACAGTTGAATATCTCCTCAACGTCTGAGAGATAGTCATCATCGGTATCTATTGAGACCGGAGAGGTATGATAAACAATTTTTTCATCTGCATCGCTTAGACCATCGCCGTCACTATCACTTTTTAGCGGGTCGCTCTCACCACAATCTACCCTTCCATTCAAATTTAGATCCTCTCCCTCCCATGCTTGCTTTACCCCATCTTTGCTACACCAAACTCCATAGCCATCTATTGTTCCTAGCGCATGTTCATGGTTTAATGCTTTTGTTTTGTTGTAGCACCAGCCATCTATCCAGCCATCTGGTAAACCATCGTTGTCGCTATCCACATCGTTGATATTTATTAGCCCATCTCCATCGGTATCACTGCTCCAGTTTCTCTCATAACCATCCTTTAGTCCATCTTCATCCATATCTGGATTGCTATCATTTGGGTCTGGTCCAAACCCATTTGTTGGTAACTTATCGTTATCATTATCAACGCTTCCAGCGGTTAAAGCCCAAGTGAAGTCATAGGTCTCCAAGTGATTTGAAGCGTAACTCTGGTCTAAGCTTCTGTTTGTTGATATATATCCGCTAACCTTTGAGCACCTGATAAGCTTTGTTCCCTCGCTTAGAGATTCTGAGGGTGAAAAATCTCCATAACCATCTGGAATATCAATGTAAACATAGCTTGGGTTGTTGTTATCTTTGTAGATGTAGTAATCCTCTGGCGTTGTTATTGGCGTTGGATTACCCAAGAAGGTATAGTTTACCAAGGATAAAGAAAGATTGCTTGAATTGTAGGTTAAGATGTAATCACAGGAGAACTCGTCCAAGCTGTCTGAGGAGGAGTTGTATAGAGCTATGCTTGTTGCAGAGTAGCTGTTATAGCAGTATTTTACATGCCAAGGAACATTTGGAAGCGAAATAAAATTGCACATTCCATTTCTACTTGCTCTGAATATAACCTTTACTTCCTCAGAGTCAAGCTTTCCATCGTCATCGCTATCATTATCAAAGGCGTTTAGTAAACCATCTCCGTCTGTATCCTTATTCCAGAAGGCTTCTTCACCATTAAGTATGCCATCGTTGTCGCAATCTCTATCAATCCAGTCTGATATGCTATCATTATCCTTATCTCCTGTGTTTGAGTATTTCAGCTTAAGTATATCTCTGTTCTCGCTATCAAGCAAACCATCATTGTTCGTATCTCTGTTTCCAGGGTCATAGTTGAAGATATTGGTGTAGCTCTCCTGCTTATTTGATTTGTAAGAGTAAATAGGTGCTCTTCCGATGAGGGCGGTTGGGGGTGCAGACCGCTTATAAACAGGATTTTTATTACCGGGGACGTCAATTATTAAATAACCATTGGTTGAGTTGTAGTAAACTGGATAGCCCTCTGGTGTGCAAGCTACTGAGATTTCATGTATTTCAGAATCTTTTACCCAATCTCCATTCCATTTCTTTGCATAGAGAAGGTCCGAAACCGGAGTTAAGGCAACCGCTATCCATGTTCCAAAATTTTCAATGGAATTATAATCTATTTCCGGACCACAAACATAGCTTGCATAGAAAGTTTCTCCAGATTTAAAACTATGCCCAGTAACTATTTCATTTTTTATATGCCCCATGAAATAATTTGCATAGGTATATTGGATATCGTTTAGTACAATTGTGCTTCCATTTGGCAGGGTGCAATAAACCTTGCCAAATGAAATATAATAAGATGTTGAAGGAACATATTCCAAGGTTTTATTCTCCATCTCCCTGTAATAATAAGTTACATTTATAATCTGACCTAAATCATATACTGAGCAATTTCCATTTTGGGTATTAGAAGTATCGCATTGCTGTGTAAGTTCTACAGTCGGGTCTGAGAACATGTAATAGTTTACTACAAAATAATTATCATCAGTTATGTTGAAGTTTACCTTTACCCAGCCACATAAGTGTGGCCCAGGAGCCTGTTGCCATGCGTATTCGGTTGAGAAAAGCAGTCTTGAATGCTGAACCCGCATGTTTGCGGTAACTTCTGTAATTTCAGAAGCCACGCATCCTATCTCAAAAACCCGCACTCCGGAAGTGCTCCCGTCTGCAGATGTTTCCATTGTGCGTCCATTGTTACAATCAACTGCATTTGTTCTAAAGGTAACCAGATTCTGCTCCAAGCTATCAATTAAACCATCTCCGTCTGTATCTTTATTCAGGGGGTGGGTGAAATTCAGGAACTCATCGCCATCAGGATAACCATCTCTATCGCTATCTGGGTCTAAAGGCGAGGTTTCATTTTCATCTACTAAACCATTTTTATTCTTATCTTCATAAGCATCTGGGAGACCATCGCTATCTGTATCTCCGCTACTTGCATCATAATTATAAACATACTCGAGATAGTCGGAGATTCCATCTCTATCAGTGTCATTTTTTAGCGGGTTGGAGTAGGAGAGCCTATTTCCATAAGTAGGCCATCCCTTTACCTCTATACCATCAAGCAATCCATCTCCATCTGTATCATTTAGCATGGGATTGCTTTTTCCAACATAGTAATAGCTTGGAAAGCTACCTCTTCTAATAAGCTCTCCTCCCTCAAGATATCCATCGGTCAGCCCGTCTTTATCTGTATCAGAACTATCAGGATCTGTATGAGCAGTTATCCAGTGCCCATTTATTTGAATATCAAATCCATTGACTTCCATGCCATCGCTCAGCCCGTCTCCATCACTGTCATAATTAGCAGGTCTCCAAGGCTTGTTTCCATTGGAAAACTCAAATCCATCGCTTAGTCCATCATTGTCTGAATCGCTGTCAAGCATATTTATTCTCCAGTCGTTATCAGTATTATTAAAGGGAGTTACAGTGATATTCGGAAGCTTTAGATAATACTCCCTCCCATCAATTACACCATCATTATCGCTGTCTTTGTCAAGAGGAGAAATCAACCCATCGTTATCAACATCATTCAGAAAGTTTTCTTCTCCATCTTCCAATCCATCGTTATCACTGTCCTTACTTAGAGGATTTATGCCATGCTCAACCTCATATCCATCGCTTAGACCATCGCCATCACTGTCATTGTTCACTGGCGATGTACCATTTCCATACTCATGAATATTTGATAAGCCATCTCCATCTAAATCACCATTTGCACCATTAATTCCACTTGCATTTAAAGCGTCTAAACCATACCAAGTTTCCCAGCCATCTGGCAAGCCATCTCCATCGCTATCATTATTTAATGGTGAAGTTTCGTTGGCTTCAGTTTTACCATTAAGATTTAAATCCTCACCTTCCCACACTTGCTTTATTCCATCTCTTCTGCTATAATTTACCCCCCATGAGTTACTTGATGAGTTGTAGTACCAGCCATCTATCCAGCCGTCTGGCAAACCATCGCCATCGCTATCTATATTGCTATGATTTGTGGTTGTGGAGGGGTCTGCGTCATTATAGGTAGAAGAAGAGAAATTTGTTAGACCTTCTTCTATGCTATCATACAGTCCATCTCCATCGCTATCATGCGAAACTGGAGCTATATAGGTGTAGTATATTTCAGTATTCCCATCTTCATGCTTAACCCAGAAAATATGCATCCACCTAAAAAGCCTGTCAACGAGTATAACCGGGGTTAGAGAAGAGTTTGCTATTTCATGCTTGTTCAGATAAACACTATCGTTCTGTTCCCACACGAAATGTAGGACATCATCTTTTAAAGTAAAATCGAGATTAGCTAAGCTATCAGAAGAATTGATATATAAAAGATTTGTGAGGTTATTTCCCTGCCTATCTATTTCCTCAAAATATATCTTCCATTCTCCAGTATCGTTATTTTCCCATGCAACATAGATATTTCCATTATTAACCACGATCTTGGGATTTCTACAATATCCATTTGCGATTAAAATATCACTACTCCAAGTGTCTGTTGAAGAGTTGTAATACTTATAATACACCCCCTCACTACCCTTATAACCTTCCCAGACAATATAGATGTTTCCATCTTCGTCTATTGTTGAAAAAGGGTCTAATGAAGGTTTAGCAGTTAATTTAACACCATAACAATTGGCAGCTCCTACAAAAATCAATAATAAACAAATAAATATAATTCCAATATTTGAAAAGAGACCATTACCAAGCTCTTTCTTCACATTATTACTCATTAGTCACACCTCATTTAATCCTCACCCCCCTATCAACCTTGGTTGAAGAGATAGAGAGGTAAAGATTAAATTTTGAGGTTTATCAAACTATTACTAAAAAAAATTATTACTTAATAAATTTTTCGCTTATGACGTAAAAGCTACACCCGAGTAAATTTTAAATAACGAAATGGTGATAAAAGAATACCTATGGGGGTGGTAACTAATGAAAAGAGGGTTTCTTTTTGTAGTTTTTATATCATTTATCCTAATAGGAGCTGTTAATGCTGAAACCTGTAAGCCTTTCTGTGACAAGATAGGAACTAGAAGTGAGGGCTGGTATGATTCATGTACGGGAAGGCTGATCAAGTATGATTCTTGTAGCAGATGCGAAGCTATTTGTAAGGAAATTGGAACAAGAAATGAAGGATGGTACAGTTCTTGTGACAATTCCTTGATTTTGTTAACGTCTTGTGAAGAAAGCTCATCAGCTTATACAGGTTCAGAGGCATCATCTATAGTAGTAGAAAATCCCTTAACTTGTACAGATACAGATGGTAATAACATTTACATCAAAGGTACTACAACAGGATGGGATTATTACAAGAGAACTCGTATTTCAAACACCGACTCTTGCGCTGAATATGATGGGGGAGCCCCCACGGATTCGGGCGAGTGGGTCATTGAAGAGGAATGCGACGAAGAAGGCAGAGTGTTATCTCATTACTATAAATGCCCTACTGGCTACTGGTGTAGAAATGGGAGATGTGTCTTAAACGAGTCTGCGTTTGATTGTCCAGATTATTGTAAAGACAATTGGCATTATTATGGTGGGAAATTTAATGCAGAAAAGCAGGAATGTGAATATACTGGAAGAAGATTCTGCAAATATGGGTGCGATGAAGAGGGAAAAACATGTAAAATACCCGAAGATGTAAGCTGTCCTGATTATTGTAAAGACGGCATACTATGGAAGGATGGTTCATTTAATAGATGGACCCTTGAATGCGATTACAAATATAAAATAGTCTGTAGTCAAGGTTGTAATGAGGAGGGGACTTCTTGTAAAGAATATGAGAAAGAGAAAGAGAATAAAGAAGATACAGAATACTCCTGTGAAGAAAGAATGAGAAAAGTTATTGAAGAAACATGCATAAATCAGGGAGTAGATGCAGAGATTTGCGAGGAAAGATATAAAAATTTAGTTGAATTCGAGTGCGATAAAAAGGAAAAAGTGGAGAAAGCAGTAATTGAACTTACCATCTGTCAGAGTTTGAGAAATAGACTTATCTCACTAAGCGAAGAGTTAATGAAAGCAGAAACCGATGAGGAAAAATATAAAATAAGGTCAGAAATTAGCAAAATAAAGGAAGAATACGAAAAATGTATTATAAAACCAGAGGAAACAGAGAATGTTAAAGTTGATATATGCGATGAGCTTGAAAGTTTGAAAGAAAGTTACAATAACCTATTAGAAAAAGGAAAAAGAATAAGAGAACTTATTTTAGAAGGAAAGACAGATAAAAGCTCTCTTGAAGAAATTGAAAAGGAGATATTATTTTTGAAAGAGAGAATTAAAAAGGCAGAAACTGCTTGTAAAGAGAAAAAGGAGTACCAAGAATCTCCCTGTCTAATGCTCTCAACCATGATGAAGATAGAGAAGGAGTTAAACGAGAAAATTTCTTCATCTCCAGAAGAAGCAGAAAAACTTAAAGAGAGGCTTGAAGAGGTTAGGAGAAAAATAGTACAACTGCGTGAGGAGTGTGCAAAACAAAGGCTGAGCGATGAGAAGGTAAGTTCTTTGATTGAAGCAGAAGAGGTATATAAATCAAAGGTTCAGGGAATTATTGAGGAGTCGTCTTCTGAAGATATAGAAGAGAAGCTCAGTCAAATAAAGGAGGAGAAGCATGAATTAATAGAGAACGTTGTAAAGAATCTTTCTGAAATCAACCTCACAACCACCGAAATAATAGAGAAAGTAAAAATATCTGGTAAAGAAATTTATCTCGATGATATAAAGATTGAAAATAAACCAGTTAGGATAAGAGTAGAAGATAGAGAGTTGTATGTTAAGCTTGGCGAAGAGGTAATAATTGAAGACAATGGTATTGTAGCTAAGGGCAATGTAAATTTGATTTACGAGAACAACACACTCATAGCAATGAATAGCAAAAAACCGATAAAAATTTTGCCTTCAGAAGTTTCAGAAAATATAAAAGGTGCAAGAGAAATAAGATTGGTAGACGAAGATATACCAAAATATAAGGTTTCGGCAGAGAGAACGGGAAAAATTCTCGGTTTAATACCAGTATCCTTTGAGGCAGAATATGAAATTAGTGCAGAAAGTGGGGAGTTGCTTGGTAAGACCAAGCCTTGGTGGACGGCATTGGTATTCGGAGAATCTAATCCAATGCCAAGTCCATAATTTTTTCAAACCACCACTTTGCCATTATAACTTTTCCATCTTTTAATTCAAGATGTTTGGCTCTTTTTATATACTTTTGAAGATCTTCTAATGAAAAATTCTCTAAACTGCTTTCTAACTCTTTTAAATCAATTTCTCTCTGCTTTTTCTTGGCAAATACTTTATTAATAAAATAAGCTAGCTTTTGCAATTTTTCACACTCTTCGCAATACCTTTTCATAGGCTAAAGTAGGTAAAAATTAAATATAAAATAATAACTCAACTCAAAGCATGCATTTGAATTTCTTGGGAGCAACAAAAACAGTTACTGGTTCTTGTTTTCTGCTTGAGGCAGAGAACAAAAGAATTCTAATAGATTGTGGAATGTATCAGGGCTTAGTAGAGCATTTAAATCTTGTTCCATTTCCCTTTAAACCAGAGAAAATCGATGCCCTTCTAATTACGCATGCTCACCTCGACCACGTTGGTAAGGTACCAAAGCTTGTTAAAGAAGGGTTTAAAGGCGAGATAATTGCAACGAGAGCAACCTTTGATCTTGCTAAAATAATGCTCAGAGATAGTGCAAAGATTCAAGAGGAGGAAGTAAAGAAGAATGAGAGAGCGGTAGCATTATACACAATCGAAGACGTTGAAAATACCATCGAAAAATTTTCTACATCAGTAAAATATGGCGAGGAAATAAGCATAGGCAAAATAAAGGCTAAATTTAATGACGCAGGGCATATTCTTGGCTCAGCCTTTATAGAAATTGAGGCTGAAGGAAAGAGAATAACATTTTCAGGAGATCTTGGCAATAAAGGCAAGCCGATAGTTAGAGACCCTGAAAAACCTAATAAGGCAGACTTTTTAATCCTTGAATCAACCTACGGTGATAGAAACCACAAGAGCATAAAAGAATCTGTAGAGGAGCTTAGGGAAGCTATAGTAAATACCATTGAAAGAGGAAATGTTATAATACCTTCTTTTGCACTTGAGAGAACACAAGATATCTTATATTTCCTACGAGAGTTCTTTGAAAAGGATTTGTTGCCAGAGTGCAGAGTATTTGTTGATAGCCCCCTAGCTACAAGTGCTACAGAAATTTTTCTTGCTCATCCAGAATGTTTTGATAGTGAAACCCTTAAGGTCTTCATGAAAAAAGACCCTTTTGATTTTCCTACGCTTAAATTTACGAGGAGCGTTATAGAGTCAAAACAAATAAATCACATTAAAAGCGGAGCTGTTATAATTGCGGGAGCGGGAATGTGCACGGGAGGGAGAATACTCCATCATCTAAAACACAATCTTGCAAGAGAGGAATGTAGTATAGTATTTGTAGGATTTCAAGCAGAGGGAACGCTTGGAAGGAAAATAATAGAGGGAGCAAAGGCTGTGGAGATACTCGGAGAAAAGGTTAAGGTTAGAGCAAAAATTTATACCATAAATGGCTTCTCTGCGCATGCTGACCAAAGTCAATTAGTTGAGTGGGCTAAATTAGCAAAAGCTAAAAGAATATTCTTGGTTCATGGTGAAGAGAGACAAGCAAAGTTACTGAGCATGAGATTAAAAAATTGTTATATTCCAAGCATGATGGAAAGCGTGGAGTTATAAGGCTATAATAATTTTAATCTTTCTCTTCCTATTCTTAAATCCTCAGGAGTAACAATTTCTTTCCTTCTCTTAAAATCTTTGCACAATTTTCTCCAAAAATAAAAATACTCTCCAACTTCCTTTTCATCACCATATACTACTTTAAAATTCTCTATAATCTCTGCTTTAATATACATAGGCAAAAGCTCAAAAATTCTTACATCATATTTGTTAGGATTAACTCTTCCTAAGAGTTCAGGCATTAACTTAAGGTTATTTTCCTTTTTCATAGTAACTACCGCTACATCTACGTCGCTTTTTCTTAAGATAAAGTGTGGAGTTAGAACACTACCATATAAAATTACTGCTTTTCCGTATTTTTTTAATGGCAGAAGTTCTTTTTTTATCTCATCAAAAAATTCTTTGGATAACATTCTCAACCACATCGATGAATTTATTAAGAATTTCTTTAATGTTGTTTAGCTCTCTAACCACAAGGTTCTCATCCACTTTGTTATATCTATGAACAAGAATATTTCTTAGACCATTAAGTTTCTTTAAGTTCTCCGCAAACTCTTTATCGATTAAGCCTTTTTCATATAAGGTTTCAATATTCTCATAATCATCCCTTGGCATACTCCCCAAATCCTTAACAAGCATCGCTGTTATATCCATTGCTGCTTCTATTGATGTATGTAGAAGATAAAATAAGGCATATACATCTTTCTCACTCTCAGGAAAATCCATTTTTTCAAGAGAAGTTAAAATATATTCTATTTTTCTGGAGTATTGCTCTATCCTCTTCATTTGTAGTCTTTTATTAGTTTGATAGAATAAAAGGTTTTTGATGGTTAAAATTTTAAAAACTAAGATAATGAGACTTTTGTTGATTCATCCCAAGTTTCCTTATAGAGGTAAGGATTTATTTCCGATAGGCTTAGGCGTGCTTGCTTCCATTGCTAAGAAAAAAGCAGAGGTATTTGTGATAGATGAAAATGTTCAAGAGTTAAACGAAGGAATAATAAGGGAAATCTCTCCAGAACTTGTTGGCATTTCTGCTACTACCCCCTCTTTTCCAAGAGCGGTAGAGATAATAAAGCTTGTTAAGAAGGCAAGCGATGCAAAGGTTTTTCTTGGGGGTGTACATGTAACGTTTAGACCAGAAGAAGGTTTAGAGTATGCCGACCTTGTTATTCGTGGTGAGGGGGAGCTTACTCTTCTTGATATTTTGGATGAAAAACCTCTCGAGGAAATAAAAGGGATATCCTTTAAAAAAGATGGCAAAATAATACATAATGAAGATAGAGAGTTGATAGAAGACCTTGATTCCCTGCCTTTCCCTGCCTATGAGCTTTTTCCTTTAGAAAAATATGAGATAATGTCAATAGCTACGAGCAGAGGTTGTCCATACTCATGCATATATTGCTCAGCCTCAGAGTTTTGGAAGCACAGAGTAAGATTTCGCTCCCTTGAGAATGTATTTGAAGAGCTAAAGCTTGTTAAAAAGCTTGGATTTACAAAAATAAGGTTCATGGATAGCATATTCACCCTTAAAAAAGAAAGAGTTCTTAGAATATGCGAACTTATTAGGGACATGGGATTCAAATGGAGCTGCGAAATAAGAGCAGATCTCATAGACGATGAAATACTCAAAGCAATGAAAGAAGCTGGCTGCTTTCTTGTCTGTATAGGTGTTGATTCAGGCTCGCAAAAGGTTTTAGATGCATGCAATAGAAGAATTAAAGTCGAAGATATGAAAAAAGCTTTTATGCTCGCGAGAAAGCATGGGATAAAAACCAGAGCTTACGTAACCTTTGGTTTCCCTGGAGAAACTAAAGAAACGGTTATTGAAACAATAAGATTTCTTGAGGAAGTCAAACCAGATAGAATTCTTCTTTCCTTGGCTACCGCATACCCCGGAACAAAACTTGAGGAAGGAAGGTTTGTAAAAATTCATCCAAACTGGATAAAGAAGTTTCATGGGCATGGTTTTGGAGGCAAGCTTTACTTGCCAGAGGGCATGCAAAGAAAGGAATACACAAAACTTGCGGACTTTATGTACAGAGAGATTAAAAGGATAACAAAAAATATTGATTAAATGGAAGTTCTCGAAAAAAAAGGGGTAGCAGGGAGATGCAGTACTTATACTGGCAATAGGTCACAGATTGTTGAAGTAGGAGTTGTAACGGTTGCCATTTTTCCATGATTCATATCAACTCTTCAAATCTTTAGAATTTTTGTATAAAATTTTTATTTTCGATCTTTCTTTTCTTTCCTCGATGTAATATAGGTAAAGAAAAAAGGAAGGAAGAGAATAATGTCGAGCAAAAGTTCATTGG
>Ga0164310_10001270_pt1 | contig 14140 bp, 19 predicted proteins | sample GuaBasSedimGuay1_FD_121795 | JGI IMG/M metagenome (GOLD analysis project Ga0164310, IMG submission 121795) | Subseafloor sediment microbial communities from Guaymas Basin, Gulf of California, Mexico - Guay1, Core 4569-9, 0-3 cm | ecosystem: Environmental > Aquatic > Marine > Hydrothermal vents... | reverse complement strand
TTATAATGGATTATAAAAAATATATTTTCCAAAATTTATAGACTTTTTCAAATTAAGGTTTATAATGATCATTATAGGTTAGTTTTTTTAACTTATAGCAGGGAGTGGATAATTTTTAAGAGATTAATTAAGAATTATCGACTTTTAAAATTCATCTGAATATTGAGGTGTATGATTTATGTCAGAACTTAACAAGAAAGCCATTGCTAAGAAGGCATTGGCGGGTGCAGTGTTGTTAGCCACGAGTCCAGCATGGGGTAAAGGAACAGGTGGTGGTGCTTCTGAAGGGGGTAAATCCCAACTTGGTGTCAATCATCTGTCTTTAGATGTTGCGCCTGGTTATGCTTGTGCTGTTTGTGCAGATAAGCAAGATGTTGAAGCTGGAAAAACAAGCAGCAACATGACACCGAATAACCTTAGCATTGCTGTCGATCCTTTTGAAAGTTCCTATATCGAACTGGTATTTACCGTGCGCGATGTCTTGGCAAAAAGCGATGACCATGTATTGTTCTTGGTTTATAGCCCCCAAACTTCGCCTTCCCCACAAATGCCAACACCCAACTCTATCAATAAACTGGGACTTGATATGTCTGCGATGGAGATTCTCGCTATATATAATATCCCAGCGCAACAAATGATAGCTGCAGGTCCCACGCGCTTAGGGACTGCTAATCCTGCGCCCCGTAGTGCTGTCAGCTTCAGTGTCAATTTAGACACAAGTGTACTGCCTACCTTTATGGAGGGTAACGAGAAAGCACACCTCCAAGCCGCATTCATGACAGCTGAAAACTTTAATGCCGGGAAATATGACACCTTGATTTTGTCTGAAATGGATACTCTCAGCTTTGTAAAAATGGAATGTCCAGAAAATACTGCGTCTGTTGCGGTGGCTGATGGCGGCACAATGACCGTCACTGATTATGACGGAAACGTGGGTAAAACGGTCAGTACTAGTGCAACAGCTGAAACGTCTGTTTCAGTTACCAAGTAATCGCATTGGCTACTTGTTAAAAGTCAAATCGGCTTAGGTAAATTAGCTTTGCTAAATCTACCTGATGCCTAACAATAACCATTTACAAAAAGGGGAATCAATTTATTTTGATTCCCTTTTTTTTTTAAGGCATTGGGTAAAAAGAAAATTGAGTTGCAATGTGCATGAGAACTCTTATGTTTGAAGCTCAGGCAACTCACAAAAATTAATATACCCACGCCAGACCTGCCAGGTTTTCAAAACCTGGCAGGTCTTTACCCATGGGAACTAAAAATACACGTAATCAAAGGAAAAGAGAGTGACATTATTAAAATACACTTATTGGCAAGATGATGAAATGTGGCTCGGATATTTAGAAGACTATCCTGACTATATGACTCAAGGCGAAACAAAAGAAGAGTTACAGGAAAATATTAAAGATATATATCAAGAACTGATTAATGGCACGATTCCATCAGTACGGCATATTGCCGAATTGGCGGTGGCATGAAAAGACGAGATTTAATATCAAGGCTTGAACAAATAGGTTGTGTTCTACTCCGTCATGGTGGGAAACATGATTGGTATCATAATCCTATTACGAAAGTATCCCAGCCTATTCCACGACATCGTGAAATTAAAGAATATCTTGCTAGGCATATCATAAAAAAACTAAGCTAGTCAGGTAGGGTGGGCAAGTGTTTATTTGCCCACCGAAATAACCACCAAATTGTTATGGTGGGCAACTAAAACACGTTAGGAGCCCTACGCTTGCTGGAATTAAGACCGGTAACCACCCAAATTGATTTGATTAACCATTTGAAAAGTGACAAATTTAATCATCGACTTTTAGAATTGGCTAAACCCAAACGAGGATAACGCCTGAGCATTATCGTATGTGTTTCCACGCAGGAGTGTTCATCGTTATAAGTAAGTACGTATAAATCTTTTAACATTTTGAAGGCGGAAAAAATACTATTTTCTCGTTCCCACGCACCTGCGCTCCCATGCAGTAGCAAAAGCGTCGCGGATCGTCATTACGCGGGAGCAAACAGAATGGGTTCTAACAAATTGGAACCAGAAAACTACCCCCAAATTTTTTGGATAGGAATGCGAAATTTTAACGTATCGTCGATAATCTCATTGTCTTTATAACCAAAAGTTTCAAACTTATCGGGAAAATAAATCGTTATCGTCTCGTTTGGGGGGATGACAAGCCAACATGATTTAATGCCAAGCGCAAAATAAGCCTCAAACTTATTCATCAATTCACTAATGCCCTGATTAGAAGACAGTATTTCAACTACCAGAATAGGCATATCGGTCCGTTTACTTGAATCTTTACGCGGATCAAACTGATGAATACCCTCATATAAGCAAATATCAGGTATCAATTCATTTTTGAGTCCAAATTGAGCAAGGTCAACTTGACTTGCATCAAGACTGAGTTCGGTGAACAATGTAAATTGATCACTATCACCAAATGATAAAATAAGTCGTGATTGGATGTAACTCTGATTGATAGATGGCATATTTGTGGTATTATATAATTAGTTATCAGTCATTTTTGACTCCTTTACACCATTGTTATAATGTTATATCATAAAACGGTAACAAATGCTATTTCTAAATCGTATATCTAGGTTGACAATATGGCAAAAAGCGTCACAGAATTGGATAGCCCCTGGAAGGATATCATCGAACGCTATTTTGAAGAGTTTATGGTGTTCTTTTTTCCCGATATCCATCAAGCGATTGATTGGAATCAGCCCTATCAATTTTTGGATAAGGAATTTCAAAAATTGCTGAAAGAATCTGAAATGAAACGCCGCTTACTAGATAAATTGGTGAAAGTGTGGCTCACAGATGGCAATACGGCGGTTTTGCACATTCATATACAAGGGCAATATGAAGAAGACTTTGCGCAACGGATGTATGTTTATCATTATCGCTTATTTGATTGCCATGGTCCGCGTGTAATCAGTCTAGCGATTTTAGGAGATACTAAAAAAGATTGGTTACCTAAGAAGTATGGCTACCAATTATTTTGTTTTGAAATCTCGTGCCGTTTTCCGGTGGTAAAATTATTAGACTACTGGGAAGATAAAGAAAAATGGGAAGAGTTGAAAAAGTCCAAAAACCCTTTTTCTATCGTGGTACGAACCCATTTATTAGGATTGAAAACACAGCGATCCTCAAAGAAACGCTTTCAATGGAAAGTGGAATTATTTAAAGCCCTACATGAAGCGAATTATAGCAAACAAGATATTTGGGAACTCTTTCGCTTTATGGATTGGATATTGAAATTGCCCCTGAACTTGGAACTGCAATTTCAAACTTTTACCCAACAATATGAGGAAAAAAAGAAAATGCCTTATGTAACGAGTATTGAAAGGCTTGCTATTGAAAGGGGTGCTTTACAACCTCACGGGAAAATGTCATTGACATTTTAAGAGTTCGTTTTAAACGAATCCCTCAATCCCTGGTAAAAATGGTTCAAGCCATTGATGACATCAAGCTGTTATCCCGGCTACATAAAAAAACCGTATTGATTGAGTCTATTGATGCGTTTAAAGAACTTCTTGAAAAATCGCCATTGAAAAAGTCGCGGTAATGTGAGACGGGGTTGTTTACAACCCCAAAATTAAAAACGCTATAAAAAATCCAAAATTTACCCGTTACTACTAGACTTATCAAATGACAACCCAAACAAATATTAATATTTTTATGCACTCCCTTCAGCTCAGTGCATTAAAGTTAAGTGCAGTCAATCGCTTTGACGATCCCACACGCTTCCAACTACAATTAAATGAATATTCACAAAGGGCATTGCTCCTGGCAATGAAGGATGACTATATTATTTTAAATCAATCTCCGGATAAAGATTATCTTGACTATCTCCTAAATATAAACATTGGCACACAAAATATATTAATACCCGAAAGTCAAGGGGAGTCATTGTCAGATAGGGTGCTAAAAGATAAAACGCTCTTAAATTACTTACAACAATTGGGGGGGAAATCCAACAACCTCATACTCCATCCTTATGTAAGTACAAGCTCTGAAGCTAAAATCGCTCACATTATTCATGCGACGCTCAATGCACCATCCCAGGACTTGAGCCTCAAAATTAATAGCAAAACTTATCTACTTTCACTATTACAAAGCTTAGCACTGCCAACACCCAAATATGAAATAGCCAATTCACTTACCGTCATTAATATAGCTAAAAAATTAATTAACCGTTATAAAAAAATTATCATACTTGGAAATTATAGCTATGGAGGCCTCGCGGTTTGGCCCATTATAGATGAAAACACCTTAAAAAAATTTCAACAAGATGTCAGCCAATGCCATCCAAAGGAACAATTTATAGTCGAAAAATTGTATGATGTTATCAGTTCTCCCAATATCCAATATCAGATTGCTCCCAATGCGATACAAGCATTAGGTATAACTGAACAACTATTAGATGATAAACTGGAATACCATGGAAATTGCTATCCACTATCAACAACAATACAGCTTGAAAAAATCCAGCAGGATTCCTATTGTATTTGTGAACAATTACAATCACAAGGATATAGGGGCATACTTGGAATGGATTTTATAGAAACCAGGGAAGGCAAACTATATATAGTTGATATTAATGGACGTGCTAATGCATCTTCTTTTGGATTAAACGTAATACGTAAGCTGTTCCCAGATTCATACCAAACAAAATATTTTAGCATTCTAACCCATATCAATATAGGAAAAAACGTCACATTCGCCGAATTAATAGATAAACTTGGAAAAAAGACGCTTTTTGATAAGCAAAAAGGGCAGGGCATTTTGCCCTATAATACAGGTTGTCTTCAATGGGGAATATTCAGTGCGATTGTAATAGCCAATACACAACAAGAATGGGAATGGCTTCACTGCGTAACGAAGTAATTGGAAACTGATAACTGATAACTGATAACTAATGAAATATTTGAAACAAAAAGAAGGCATTCTCTTCACAGGCAAAGTTAATACCTTAACGCTTGTCAAAGAATATGGAACCCCCTTATATGTTTACGATCTTGAAATTATTAGAAAACAATACGAAGCATTAACACGCTCAATACCCCCAAAAGTCAAAATCCATTACGCTATTAAAGCCAATCCCAATCCAAATGTTTGCTCGTTTCTTCACTCACTCGGTGCCGGGGCAGAAGTGGCATCATCAGGCGAACTCTATATTGCCTTAAAAACAGGCTTTGAAGGAAAAAATATCGTCTATAATGGTCCAGGTAAAACAGACGAAGACATACAATATGCCATTGAAAATGGCGTTCACATTATTAATGTTGAATCCCTGGACGAATTACATCGTCTCAACACCATTGCCAAACAGGAACACTGCGCCGTCAAAGTCTGTGTCAGGATTAATCCCATACACAGTGTCCAAGAAGTCAAAATGCAAACAGGAGGCGGCTCCCAAAAATTAGGCATAGACGAAGAGCAAATTGAAACAGTCATAAAAACTGCCCTTAGTTTAGATTGGGTTGAATTACTTGGTATTCATGTTTATGTCGGTTCACAGATACTTGAAGAGGGCATTTTGCTGGAAAGCATAGAAAATACTTTACAAATTGCCGCTCGAACCGCTCAAAAATTTAAATTGCCCTTGAAATGTATTAACTTTGGAGGGGGACTCGGTGTCCCTTATCATGAATCTGAACCCGTTTTTGATGCCGAAAAATTTGGTTTAGGACTAACAGCACTAATTCATAAAGCCTCCCAATGGTTTGATTTTTCAAATACCCAATTTATTTTAGAACCGGGTCGATTCCTCGTATCAGAATCGGGTATTTTTTTAACCAAGGTGATAAGCGTAAAAGAATCCAGAGGTAAAAAATATGCCATTGTCGATGGCGGGATCAACCATGCATTCTTACCCATTAGAATGAACAAAAAGTATCCCACCGCTATCGCAAACAAAATGGATTTACCTCACAAAAATCCCATGACGATAGGGGGTCCCTTATGTACCAGTATGGATGTTTTTACTAATGAAGTCGAATTACCGGCAGTCGAACTCAACGACATCATTAGCATCTTTAATTCCGGTGCTTATGGATTTTCAGCCAGCCTATTATACTTCCTCAGCGCCCCCATGCCCGCCGAAGTGATCGTTCAAAATGGCGAACATTTTTTAGCCAGACGAAGAGGGAAAAAAGAAGATTTTTGGTTTTCGTGATTTTTACACCTGACAGGTTTTTAAAACCTGTCAGGTTTATATAGCACTTTAAATTTAACCAAAATTTTGAAATAAAAAATGGCATTTACCGACTTTAAATCTATTGCCCAAGTTCAAAAAGAGTACACTCTGATTTTTTTAGAAACAAACCTAGGCTTTCAGAATTTTACTCATCTTTAACCACAACCTTAATTTCTTGTCCATCTATAGAAATATATCCATATTGCATATCAGGCATACAATAACCGGCAACAAATTCCTCTAAAGTTAATTTTTGGCTTGGAAAAGGAGGAAAAAAAGCACTATTTAACGCTGTTTGTACTCCATGTGGCATACCATCAGAACCCAAAATTAAATCCTCTCATGGAATAAAACCAACCTCATCAATCAACATCCGAAAAGAATTATTGTCTTGACAAGTTTGCTCTGACAATCTATCCTTATAACGAATAGAATCAAAACTAAAATTAGGCTGCATAGATAAAATAATGCCTAATTCCTTAGCACGAAAAGCATCACGGCGAGAAATAAATTGGCAATGTTCAATGCGAATTTCTGGAATATGTTGATTTTTGCTGATAAGATTGATGACTTGTGTAATCGCTTGCCTACCTATTGCATGTATGGCTAAAGCTTTATTTAAACTAGCCACTTGCTCAATCAAAATTTCTAATGCTATATCCGAATGCACAAGTTTTCCTCTTTGAACATCAAGATAATTCATAGCCGCCGTTTTACTTCCCAAAGAACCATCTGCAAAAATTTTTATGCCATGAATATATTCTTGTTTAGACAAAGTATTAAATATCTCAATGCTCGTCCAAAATTGAGTTCTTTCTAAAAAGCCAAGTTTTATAAATAAATCAATTTCTTCTGCAAATGCCAACAACATTTCTTCAGCATAATAAACACCTTGTCGTAATAGAAAAGCAAAATAATCCTCTATTTGTTGAGGTTGAAATGTTTGAATACTGGCAAAAAAGTGCATTATCTTAGACAAATTTTTTTCGACCCAATTTGCATCATTAAAATGTTGTACAAACTCTGCCTCAGAAAATATTTCTTTAAACGAGGAACTGACTAAAAAACTATGGAAAGAACGATTACAAATTATGACGGGTGGCATTACCCTTAACTCAGAAGTCGTAAAATGATACCAATCACTATTCCAACCTAGAATGATATTCGTTTCAGCAAAGTTTATAATGGCTATTGCTTCCTCCTTAGTTCTAGCTAAACTGATATTAGGGCAACTATTCAAGATAGAAAACATAAACGGATGAGAATGGTGATCTTTTAATAAAGGAATTTTATGTTTCATTTAGAAAATGGGTAATGTCCCCTCCATAACAAATAAACCGCAGGCACCACAAATCCACTGATAACATAAAGGGCAGGCAACCAATGCGAAAATAAACGAAGCCCCGATGCTCATCCCTAAAATCGCCATTGCTTTAGTACGATGTTCTTCACGAGCCCACCATCATAATCTACCATTCTAACTTGAGCTACATGTCTTTCAATTGAAGATTTGACTTGTGTGCAAGCGTAGGCGGGTAGAGCGATAGCGAAACCCACTATCATCGAATTGTGATTCAGACAATTAACGGTTTATTGAACAAGAGGATTATGATTATGAACATATCACTCTATAATTCTGTGAAATTATTTATTTTAACAACTATAATTGCTCGATTTTCTTTTCGATGGAATTTTTAATACTGTTAAATTGTTCAGGCGTTAATGTTCTGACAGAATCAAGCGTTTCTATATTTTATCTTGTGCTTTAGGAAATTTTTTTAACAGGGTTAATTGTGAATCCTTAAAATGCCACAACTGCGTATAACCATCTCCTCCCCAATTCTAATCATGACAAGGGGCTTTTTTCCGAAGGGCGTGTGATACTAACACATGATTTTGCCAACTTTGGAGCCTACAAACGGGTCAATGCCATTTGCCTTAAGGGCAGACACGCAGGTCTGCCCCTACACATACATATTTAAAGGGCTTTTGGTGCGAACTTGCGTGTTCGCCCGGCTTAACTTAATGGCATTGACCCGGCTCTTTTATACCTCGTTTTGTCATAAAGTGGGTACATATCAAATTGCCTTTAAAGGATTAAGCCAATTCAAATCTGGAAATTTAGCAAAATCGCTATCTGCACTACAAAGTAATAGATTATGTTCAATAGCTAAAGCCGCTAAATGTGCATCAGGAACTAGATTAGCCTTTGCCTCAGTAGCGCGAAACAAGTGACTTAAAATATCAGGATGTCGCTCAGTGGGCTGTGGGATATAAACACCAGGGGAAGATAGCCATTGTTCCACTTGCGCCCAAGCCTCGGCGACGCTAACGGATTATTATCAAAAAGACGTGGATTTGTCACAATACGGATAAATCCTTATTCCCTTAAAATAGGGCATAAAAAAAGCCCCTTGTCATTTAGACTTAGGGCTTTTTTCAGTTGCCGTGTGAAACTCTACCCATCTTACACTCGCTTCGCTCGTTATTTCGTTGCCATAAAAAAAAGCCCCAAGTCAAACGACTTGAGGCTTTTAGTTGATTTGGGGAAGGGGTGTTTTGAGGTTTTACCTTTTTGCCTGTCAGTTATTGCCGTTGCACCAAAAAGACGTTAGGAGCCATACCTGGCCCTAGAAACATAAAAATCACAATAATACCTCTCTGATAACATCAGGACGCTTATCAGCAATTTCGATCAAGCACATGACATTTGCTGGTGGATTGTGACATCCTTGCTCCCAATCACATAACGTACCGATTGGTGTACGGATTAGTTGTGCAAAATGAGATTGTGACAATCCTAATTTTTTTCGCGTTGCTCGTACCATTAATTGCTCAGGTGTATGTATACAGGCTGATTTACCCTCTATCATTTCTTGCAAGGATTCTCGGATATCAGGCAATGATTCGCCAGCGTCAACTTCTATTGCTTTAGCTATTTTTTCAATATCCATCATTTAGCCTCCTTAATTTCACGTCGAGAAATATTTTCTGGCTCGGACTTTTTATAAATCGTTATCAAAATTATTTGACCTTGTTCTGATTGATTAAAATAAATGATTCGAGCACCGCCACGTTTTCCACTACCTTTAATTGACCAACGCACTTTTCGTGCACCCTCGGCATTAGGAATGACATCCCCAGCTAAAGGGTTAACTGCAATCCAGCTAATGAAATCTAAGCGTTCATCTTCAGACCATATTTTTTCAGATTGTTTTTGAAATGTTGGTGTTTCAATATAAATTTTATTGTCTTCATTGACTTGAAGCATTGCCTCTGCTATCTTTAGACTCAGTTCTTCACTATAGTCTTTAACGCGCACAGGAAAAATTGGGAGTGTATTTGGATCGGCTTTATCTTATCAGTCTCTTTTAAAGAAAGTCGTGCTTCAAGCATCAAACCGATTTCTTCTTTCGCACGTCGATTAAGTTCATCTTCTGCTTGTTTTTTTAGCCCATGGAAGTAACCTCTAATAAAAGGGTTGCCCTCATGCTTTTGACAACGAGCAAATGCTTGAAGCCAGCGACAGATTAATCCTTCCAGCACTGCACCAGGATGGGGTCCATCATACAAAGCTTGAACAATTTTAACTGCTTGTTCAGCTTGACAAGAGACTTCATAAGTGACATTGAGGCTAATCGCTAAACCCGTTGAAATGTCTTTGATTCTACAAGCTGAAATTTGACTTTCTGCTGAATGGACTGTCGAAACTAAATAGCAGCGAACTTCTCCAAACAAAGGTTTTCTGGGGAGATGTTTGCCGTTTTTATCAATCATGACTCCCTTTTTGGAAGGGGAGTCTTTCGGTAATTCAGAATAATTCACTCTTCTAATTACCGAATCAAGCGGATAAATTTGGCTCATTTTATTATTCCTGAATAATAACCAGTTGTACTTGTTGCCCTTCAACAAGCGTATTATAAGATGTCAGTGGACGAAAAACGCCCTGTTCAAAAACGGCTGTCGTGGTTGATTCACTTAAATTGTCTAATAAAACTTCAATAATCTCGTTCAAGGTCGTGTAAGCCTTTTCAGGAGAAAAGGGATTTACTTTCTGACGACTATTCTCATTTTTCCCATGGACTATCCAACTTCTATAATGATAGATGGTTTTAGCTTCACCAGCTAACTGGGGATTATGTTGCAATAAATTTGGTTTTAGGAAATCTAGAATTTCATCTGGTTTCCAGTATTCGACTTCCGCCAAAAAATGATTATAAACCGCTTCTCCTAAATCAATGGGAGTAATACCGGTTAAAAGTACGCCTTTGTGTTGTAAATAGTTTCTGAGAAAACGTTCAAAAGCAGCCCATAAACTGACCACAAATAATTCTTTTATTTCGACTTTGACAATCTTAGTAAAATCATCGACATTAAAGACTTCAGGACGTTGTTCAAATACAATCGTCCGCTGAAGTAATCGTTGTCTCTCAAGCGGATTTTTAGTTTTTACCGCCCTTTTTATAATGGTTAAACTATCCTTCGTAAATTGATACGCTTCCCATATTGGAAATAACGGATTAGAATTCATGATCACTGACCCAGGTTATCATTTCAAGTAATGAAGCTTTGTCGGTAAAACGGGTTGTTTTCGTCACCGGATCGACTATCCAATACCAACCATTTTGGTTTATACCATTCAACATAGGATATGTGTTTCCCTGTGTCAGAGTCACTTGAGGACCACCCTTTGCCATATACTCAAGGTGTATCTGATCCAAGCCGCCATTTATTTCAATCATACCCTTGAACAAAATAGTCCCGGAACTTTTGGGTATCAGGTTAGCCAATATTTCTGCTTGACCCTTTTCACGAATAGAAAGGGTTGGTGCTTCATAATTGCCCGCCGGTTCCTTAATTTGAATGGTATCCGTTGCGACTTCCAATTCACCTTGAAACCACGTTTTGATTTGACTAAACAAGTCACCCACCCGCTCTAAATAAAGCTGGACTTTTTTTGGATCTGCAGTGTGTTGTTCATTTACTGTATTCATAATTATTTAGCCAATGCTTTGAATTTTTTATGTAATTCAAGAATGACTTTACGTTCATTGATGAATCGTTGCCTTTTAGCCCGTTCAGCAATAGGTATCTGTCGAATTTCATTCGTGAATAAGCCTTGTCTTAACCACCAACGTCTCAGAAAAAATGTTCGTTGAGAACGATCAGAGTTTAAAACCACTTGTTGGAGTAAACGTTCCGAGATTGGCAAAACTTCTGGATGCGTACTTTTGGTTTCAAAACCGTGTAGCATTTTAAACCACATTTCAACTAAATCCGCCAAAATAATATTGATCGCTTTCACATCATTAACTATTTTGACATGAGTCGCATTAGTCGAATCATCTAATTCTTTAAGCTGTGAGAGTTGATCAGATAATTGATGATAAGTTTTATCACCTAATTGTTCCAAGGCATATGTCATACCAGGGTGAAATACCCAGAAAATGAGTAAATCAATTGGTGTCAATTCGTTGCCCTTTAAATTAGCAAAAAGGGGATATTTAGATGGCCATACACCGTAATCTGCGGCCTTAAAATTTTTGATGGTTGTCATGGCATAATCTATTATAAATTTTAGGGCGCATTTGTGAGAGAATGAATACTTGTCGTGTTTTAAATCACGGTCAGGTAACCAGGTTTTTAACGTGTCCAATAATTCGTACACGCGTAAACCACTTTGTATAGCTTGTTCAAACAGGGTATTACAAGCCCTCTGTTTTACCTCTGGTATGCCTTTTTTATTATCTAATAACTCTTTTATCCAATACATTCCATCAAACTGAGAAGCCGATTGTAATTGTTCGACAACGTTTAAAACGATGGCTAAAACAACATCTTGATGTTTTCCCCTCATCAGCTCGTGCAGAAAATCCTGAATCATGTTTTATAGTTGAGGATATTTCAACATTTTATAAATGAGTTCAGAGAGGCGAGAAATGAGTTGCGTGGTATATTGCTGTACTTGTTGCAAGACTTCTTTTTCCTTTAGAGCAACGGCTTCTTTGGCTCCAGCAGAAAGTAATTTTAAAACCAATGATTGAGCAATTGTGTCTTTGTTGCTTATATCAATACCAACGTTGCTAAACATATCAAGCATTTCACGTTCATTCCCAAAATGCGCTTGGATTTTGTTGACTTCTTTTGTATAATCCTCTTTAATTTTACCAATAATAGCAATTAACCAGGGTTTACCAAAACGGCTTGGTTCGGCAATCGCCATTTCCGCCGATAATGTCATGACATTTTCAATGAGCTTTGAAGAGATATTGAAATCGATATTAAGCAAAATGCCATTATGTAACTTATATTTTTGAATCTTCTCAAAATGTCGAATGTAAAGCGATTTTTGTTCTAAATGCTTTTTTAACTTTTCTCTTAAATAGGGAAGTGAAAAGTCTATAACATGTGAGCCCGTTTCAGAACGAATGATTTGAAGGGAACATTCCTTCAATATTTTGTCTTGGTTTTTTGACCATATTTCAGGTGCATCTCTTTCTTCTGAAGTACGAACCGTCCTCATTCGTCCCCTTCTACCTTCAACTTGTGATTCAAGCATCATTGTTGTTCTTTCGCCTTTTAACAACAATGAAACGAGATCATCAAAATCATGCCGATTTAATCCAGGAAAAAAGGTCGCTACGTAGAGTACCGTATTTTTGACCAGATCATCTTGAACCAGTTCTTTTGCTCTAACTGTCCTAATTTCTTTTAAGAAATCGGCGACACTGTCACCTTCAGAATATAAACTCCGGTTTTCAACTTCTTCTCGCAGTTGCCCAGTACCGTTTCTCAAATAGCCTGAAATGAGTCCATAAAATTCGCGAACACTATTATTTTCATCCCAAAGTCCATAGTGTCTCTGTTGTAAAATCTGTTTTTCCAAAGAGTTGGCTGTATCGTCATTAAAATAAGCCTTTAAGAGCGGTGAAAGAAAAGGAATATGCCATCTCGGAAAATGAAAAGAGGAACGTTTTCCAACTAAAGTTCCTTGAATAAACTGAGAATTGGCATAACAAATCAACATTCTTTCTTTGATTTGTAGTTGCTGTTTTATCGTGCCAATATTGATTGGATTTTCGGACCGCATGGGTTTTAAAAATCCTTCTGATTGCAAATTCGTTTGTAAATCGACACCAATAATGACTTTTTCTCCACGCCCTATTTTTTCTTTCAAAAAAAGCTCTAACTGTACATCCGTTTTTTGATTCTCAAAAGAAAAGTGTTTTTTCTCATAGCCTTCCTCAATTTTATCAACTAATCCATAAAAAGCCGCTAGTAAAATCTTGTCATCAAAGCAATCCACTAATAGAATTCGTTGCGTTTTAAGGGCATGGAAATATTCGTCTATATCACTAGGGGCATGGAAAATAGACAATTCTGAAGGTTTAGTTGGAAGCTCGTCAGTTGGATCATCGGTAAAAGGTTCTTGCTGTTCATTAATATATACATGTTCAGCATAACCAAAAACATTTTCTGCAGTATTAAATTTTTGTTTTACACTTTCTGTTGACATTAGTTATTGTCCAAATTAAATTAAAATTTAGTCTTTTCCAATAGTAACTGTACCTACTTGACCAAAAACATTTCCTTTTACCTTTTTAACATTTTGTACAACATTCACTTGCTTTTTTGAAGTATTTTCTAATCCATTACTATTTGTTTTCGATGTGAACGTTTCTAAGCGTTCATCCCAGGCTTTAGCCATTTCATCATGAATATCAGATAGTTCTTTCCATTTTGAAAATAAAAAATCCAGTTTAGTGGTTAATCCAGCATTCCGCAATTTATCGGCGTGATAAGTAGTAGTACAAAAGTATTTTAACATTATTTAAATATACGTAATAGTATATTCATCAGAGCCAATATTTGCTAAAATGTGAAATAAATCTGATTTGAGATAATTAAAAGACTGAAAAGCT
>Ga0164310_10001269_pt1 | contig 14140 bp, 15 predicted proteins | sample GuaBasSedimGuay1_FD_121795 | JGI IMG/M metagenome (GOLD analysis project Ga0164310, IMG submission 121795) | Subseafloor sediment microbial communities from Guaymas Basin, Gulf of California, Mexico - Guay1, Core 4569-9, 0-3 cm | ecosystem: Environmental > Aquatic > Marine > Hydrothermal vents... | reverse complement strand
TATTGAAAGCCTGCCACTTGCGCATAAAAAGATAAGAATAAAAGAGGCTTCACGCATTGTTGAGGAATCAAAAAAGCCAGTGGAAATAACGGTATATGATAAAAAAAGAGGAAAAATTATAAAAATTGGTGAAAAAAAGGAGATCAATATCGTCCTTAAGGCTTTGAAGTTCATAAGTGATGAGGTGAAAAATCATTTGCCTGAAAAAAAGAAAGATACCCTTCTTGATTTGATCAAAGAGGAAGAATGAACAAGGGAAAACGATATAAAGTAATATGTTCCTAAAATTTTTTTCTCGTATAAAGCATGATCCAATCTATTTTTCTGATAGAATTCTTGGTGGAGAAAAGCCTTGGAAGATGCAAAAGGTAATAATGGAGGCGGTGAGGGACTTCCCTAAGGTTACTGTTAGATCTGGTCATGGTGTTGGGAAAAGCTGGGTGGCAGCAAGAATTGCTATCTGGTTTCTTTATACTCATCCTTACTCTATTGTCTTAACAACTGCTCCAACATTAAGGCAAGTAGAGTCAATCCTTTGGGGTGAGATAAAAAGACAGATAAATAAAAGCAGAATCCCTCTTGGTGGGAAGTTAACAAAAAAGATGCTCTTTTTAGATAATGGCTGGTTTGCTATGGGATTATCAACCGATACTCCTGATAGATTTCAAGGGTTTCATGCTGAACATCTTCTTGTTATTGCTGATGAGGCTTCAGGAATCTCTGACGAGATATTTGAATCAATAGAATCCCTTTTAACTTCAGAAAATTCTCATCTTCTACTCATTGGAAATCCAACTAATCCATCTGGTTATTTTGGTAAATCACATAGAGAGCCTACTTGGAAGAGGTTTAGGATTTCCTGTTTTGACTCACCAAATCTAAAACATGGAAGAACCATCTATCCTAATCTTGTCTCAAAGAAATGGGTTGATGAGAAAAAAAAGATATGGGGTGAGGATTCTTCTATTTACTTAGCAAGGGTTTTAGGAGAATTTCCAAAATTAGGAACCAACCATCTCTTTATCTTAAATGAGATTGAGATGGCAAAATCAAGAGAGGTTCAACCTTCTTCCCCATGTGAGGTAGGTGTGGATGTTGCAAGATTTGGAGATGATAGAACCATCTTTTGCATTCGTAAAGGTTTTCATGTTGAGCAATTAATATCATATTCAGGGATTGATACAATGGAAGTTGTTTCAAGACTCTTATCTCTTTCAGAAAATTTAAAATTAGATTGTTTAAAGATAGATGGGGTGGGTATAGGAGCAGGGGTAGTAGACAGGCTTAAGCAATTAGGTAAGGTAAAGATATTTACTATAAATGGAAGTGAAAAAGCAAACCATCCTGAAAAATATCTAAACATGAGGGCAGAGATCTTCTTTGGGTTAAAAGAGATTATAAATCAGATCGATATCCCTGATGATGAAGAATTGGAAGGAGAGTTAAGCCAGATAAGATATGGTTATACATCAGCAGGGTTACTTAAGATAGAGTCAAAAGATGAGATTAAAAGAAGGCTCGGCCGTTCTCCTGACAAGGCAGATGCTTTAGCCCTTGCTTTTGCAAGTCCTAAAAAATATAACTTCTTGCCAATGATGGGAGCTTATATATGATCCAGTCGTTTCTCAAACAGATTACATCCAAAATTAAAAAGAAGATGCCAGAAGAAAAGGAGCTTTTTACCTCTTCTTACTCCTCTTATCATGAATATTATATGAATGCATTAAGGCTAAACCAGACAAAAAGAGCAAGGTATATTGATTATGATATCATGGATAGAGAATATCCAGAGATTGGTGCTGCCCTTGATATATATGCTGATAATGCAACTATTCCTGATGAAAAAAGAGGAAGGATTGTTTGGGTAGAAAGCGAAGATCAAAAGGTTGTTGATATATTAGAAAAACTTTTTAAGCGTCTAAATTTAGAAGATCTTGCATGGCCTTTAGCTCGTAAGCTGGCAAAATATGGTGAAGCATTCTTTGAAAACGTGCTTTCAAAAGATGGAAAACTTTCCTGGATAAAGCCGCTAAAAGGTGAGGATATTATTATTAATAAAGACTCTTATGGTCGCCTGCTTGATCCCCCATATTCTCAAATAGATCCAATAACTGGCAAAAAATGGGTAGATTTTTCTTTATGGCAGATTACTCATATCTCTTTACATGGGGATGAGGAAGGTTTTGGCTTTCTTGAACGAATTAGAAGGGTTTGGAAGCAGCTTATGATGATGGAAGATGGCATGGTAATCGCTCGGCTAACACGTTCTACAATGAGGTACAAGTTCAAGATAGATGTTGGCGATCTACCTCCTGATAAAGCTAAAAAAGCAGTTGAAGAGGTGAGACAGAATATAAAAAAACATCGTTTTGTTGATGATCAAGGAAGGTTAAAGATAAGGGATAATCCATTAACAAATGATGAAGATTTTTTTATTGCTGTTAGGCAAGGTTCCCCTGCTGATATTGAGCCAATTCAGGGGCAGGCAAATTTAGGAGAGATAAAAGATGTTGAATATTTCCAAAACAAGATATTTGCAGGCTTAAAGGTGCCAAAAGCTTATCTTGGTTTGGAAAGGGATATAAATGCAAAAGCAACATTAACCGAACAAGATATACAATTCTCCCGTTCAGTTAGAAGAATTCAAGATGTTATTAAAAAAGGATTTAAAAAGATTTGTGATCTTGAGCTTATGCTTTTAGGTTATTTCCCTTCCAAATATAAGGTCTTAATGTCACCAATCTCATTTAAGGATGAGATTCGTAAATGGCAGGCAGAAAAATTAAAAGCAGAGGTAGAGGAAATAAAGGCAAAGCAGATACAATCAAGATAGAAAAGGAGAGAATATGAAACTCATTGAAACCATTTTTACCCCTCTAATGATATCTGAAAGTAATGATAATGATTCAAAAAAGCCTTTAAAAGTAAGGGGGATATTTCAGCAAGCAGAGGTAATAAACAAAAATAACCGCATCTATCCACGAGATTTACTTGAAAGGGAAGTTAATAAGTTACAAGAAAGGATAAAAAGCAGGGCTTTTTTTGCAGGGATGGATCATCCATCATCTGGGGTTGCTTCTATAAAAGAGACTGCTGCGATCATTACTGATTTGTTTATGGATGGTAATGACTTAAAAGGAGAGGCAGAGATTGTTGATACATCAGTCGGAAAGGATCTAAAAGCATTGCTATTAGCAGGGGCACAAATTGGCATATCGAGTAGAGGTACAGGCGAAATCGAATATAATTTTTTAGATGGCAAAAAGGTTGGCATAGTAAAGGATTTCACTCTCGAAGGATTTGATTTTGTTGTAAATCCAAGTTTATCACGAGCATCTGTCCATGCATTGATAGAAGCCACTATGAAGAACAAGGAGGAATTAATGGAAAAGGATAAAAAGATCGATCAGATGACAAATGAAAATAAGCTCTTGAAAGATAAGATAAAGGAGCTTGAAGAAAAACTTAAAAAGGCAATAGTTGAGGCAGAACTACAAAAAATAGTAAAAGAAGAGCCTTTTGGAAGGATTTTAGCAGAAAGATTAGCAGATTGTAAAGATATTGAGGAGTTAAAAGAAAAAATAAAAAAGGAGAAAGAGTTTATTAATAAGGTAATACAAGAGGCAAGCCTCCCCTCTGGTTTAGGAAAACAGAGGATAAGCAATAATCTTTCTATCAAAGATGATGATCGATTGAAAAGGGAAGTAGAAATAGCACGCAGGCTTATCGATTAATTACTAAAAAAAGAGGTTGTAGGGTGAGATTTTATATCCCACCATTAAAGAGGATCTTAAGTTTAGTTGGTCTGTATAAAATAATGGCTCTACGGATCTAACCAAAAAACATTTTTAGTTTTAATTAGTTTACGCTTAATTTTTTAAACCTAAAATAATTAGTCCGTTTTCTATTGCGGAGTAAGTAATTAAGGGGGGAAAATGATAAAGCAGGAACAATTATACTGGAGTAAAGAAGATGAAAATAGAAGGGAGAGATGGGCTCATCTCACTTTAAATGAAGAGGCAAAATTAAAGGTAAGAGATGATAATAAAAGAAGAAAGCTTGAGGTTTTACTTGATAATACTGCCCGCTGGTTGATTGAAAAAGGTGTTTGTAAACTTGAAGGAAACAGGATAATTGTTGAATCCACCACAACAACAGATATCGGAGCATTTACCACAATGGCATTTCCACTTGTAAGAAGGATATGGCCAGAATTAATAGCAAATGAGCTTGTAAGCGTTCAGCCAATAAGTCAACCTACAGCAAAGGTATTCTATCTTGATTTCATAAGGGGTTCTGCTGGTACACCTTCCTCTACATATCCATCAGGTCAGACTTTGCATGACCATTTTGATTCTGACTATGCTGATACAACTGAAGGGGGAGAGGTAAAGGAGGTAAATTTTAGGGTCTCATCAGTAGATGTAAGTGCTCATCAGAAAAAACTAAAGGCAAAATGGACTATAGAGGCGCAACAAGACCTTTTAGCTTATCATGGTCTTGATGCAGAAGCAGAGGTGATGAAGATCCTTGCATTAGAGATCACAAGGGAAATAGATTATGAGATTATTAATAACCTCCTTACTGCTGCCACCCAACCAGCTAACAGTGAAGGTGGAGAAGGAGCGGGAAATGTAAACTGGTCTTCTACTGCTCCATCCACCTCTCCTTGGAATGTCCTAAACCCAAAGGAATACCAAGAGACACTTTATGATGCAATACTGGATGCAAATAATCTGATATTCAAAAAGGTCTATAGAAACGCAACCTGGATTATTGCTAACCCTGATACATGTGCAATATTAGAAAAACTAAATGATTTCAAGCTTGATAAAAATTCTGCAGAAAACAGATTTAATATAGGTGTTCACCGTTTTGGGACAATCAAAAACAGATTTTTGGTTTACAAGCATCCTGATTTTATTGCTAATAAGATACTTGTTGGTTTTAATGGAAACTCATGGCTTGAAACAGGCTTTGTCTATGCCCCATATATCCCTCTTTATACTACTCCCCTTCTTATCGATGCTGATGATTTTACGCCAAGGAGAGGAATACTCAGCAGATATGCAACAAAGGTTATAAATGCTGGCTGTTATGCAACTGTAACAATTGTTTAATATCAAGATAGGGGGTAATTTATTCATTGCCCCCTAAAAAACGATAATTTAAATCATAAAAATAAAGAATCTTCTTCTTGTTTTCAGGCTGGCGAGGTAAGCCTGAATTTGAAAGGTAAGAAAATTGTTTTTAAAAAATATCTCTGGTGCCACTCAGATTATATACAAAAAAGGTTTTAAGCGAGTAGAAGTTCCACCTGACGGAAGAGTTGATACTAAAGATATCCCAGATTCAATGATATCAGGTCTTATTACATCTGCTTTATTTGCATTTGAAAAAAGCTCTACACCTCTGGTGGTTTTTATTGCTGTATCAAAGGTTTGCGAAACGATCTATAAAATGCTGAAAAAAGCTGAATTAGCAAAAAAATTCTTTTTAGTCCCTCTATTTTTAAATGAATTAAATAAACCATCAGAGGCAGTGCTTAACAAGGTTGAAAGGCTTAGTCCAAAACTTATCATCACACTAAATGAAACCATGTTGCCTATGCGTATACTTATAAAAGGTATACGAAAAAGGCTCCCTAAAACAGAGTTCCTTGTAATTGAGCATGGAATCCTTGATTATAGTTCCCTTAAAAAAAAGCTTGATAAGAATGGATATAAAGCCTTTCAACCTTTACTCTCTGATTATATGGCATGTTTTGGTGATTATTCAAAAAAGATTATAGAAAGGCTTAATCCATCTAAAAAAGAGAGGATAAAGGTTACAGGATATCCTTTATTTGATGGGCTCTTAAAAAGGAAGGTATCCTTAAAAGAGAGCAAGAGGAATAAAACCATACTTTTTGTATCCTCCCCCAGGATATGGTTCAAAAAGGAAAGAGAAAAAGATATAAAAGCAACAAGAGATTTTATGGAGCTTATCCCCAAGGCATTTCCTAATTATAAGGTCTTATATAGGTTTAAAGATTTTCGTGATCAAAAGGATTTTCCTCACATAAAAACCATTTATGGTGAAATAGAAGATCTTCTATCAATCTCATCAGTTGTTGTGTCGATCTTTTCCACTGTTATTTTGCAGGCAGCGATAATGGGGATACCTGTTGCTAAACTTGATTACAACCGTATAGAGAAAAATCCCGACTTTTTATGGAATATCTATTCAAAAAAAGAGCTTATTCCAACTGTTAATCATATGTTACATGCAAAAGCAAAGGAACTTGAAAAACAGAAACTTATAGTAAACGATATTATAGATTTTGTTGATGCTCCAGCCTTGCCAAGGTTAGTAGAATTTATAGAGGATATTTTAAGATGAAAGGGATTTTCGCCATCATACCTGCAAGGGAGAAAAGCAAGGGAGTTCCCTTGAAAAATTTAAGAAAGCTTAAAGGTGATCCTCTTATTGTATGGTCTATTAAAGCAGCTTTAATTGCCAATGTTTTTGAAAAAATATTTGTATCAACTGAATCAAAAAGGATTGCTAATGTTGCATCAAGATTTAATGTTGAGATCTGTAATCGCCCAGAAGAACTATCTAAAGATGATACCCCAAGTGAAGATGTAGTTGCTCATGTTATAAGAACTAAAGGTTTAAAAGATGTAAAAGGAATTGCACTCATCCAATGCACAACGCCTCTTGTATCTCCTTTAACTATAAGGAGCGCTATTTTAAGATTTATTAACTCAAAAGGGATATGTTCGGTTGTAACTGTTTGCAAGGATTACGGTTATATAGGTAAAAAAGATGGTCAATACTTCATCCCATTTAGAAAAAAGAGAGAAAGAAGACAAAATATGGAGCCATATTTAAAAGAGACAGGAGCTCTTTATATCTCAAAACCAGAGGTTTGGCTTAAAGGTAATAGATTTGATAAGAAGATAAAATATATCTTGATGCCAAAACAAGATAGTTTTGAAATAGATGATTTTTGGGATCTTATCATTGTGGAGGCACTTCTAAATGCCAAAGATATTTATAATAGCAGAGATAGGAATAAATCATAATGGTAGCCTTATAAAAGCAAAAAAGCTAATCAAAGCAGCAAAAGAGGCAGGAGCAGATGCAGTAAAATTCCAAAAAAGAAATCCTGATCAATCTGTTCCAGATGATATGAAAAATATACCAAAGAATACTCCATGGGGTAAGATGAGTTATCTTGATTACAAAAAAAGGATAGAATTACCAGATAAGGATTACATTGAGATAGATAGATTTTGCCATGCTCTCTCTATCTCATGGTTTGCTTCAACCTGGGATGAACCATCCTTTGAATTTATCAACTCTTTTGATTCTCCATTTCATAAAATACCATCTGCTATGCTTATAAATATCCCTTTGATTAAAAGGATTGCAGAAGCAAAGAAGAAAACCTTTATTTCAACAGGGATGAGCAAAATGGAGGATATAAGAAGGGTTGTTCATATCTTTCGTAGCAAAAAAACAGATTTTGTTCTCATGCATACTACATCAAGCTATCCAACAAATGTTTATGAGATAAACCTGAAGATGATTTCAAGATTGGCTAAAGAATTTAATGTACCTGTTGGATATTCAGGTCATGAAAAAGGTTTTATCGCAACTATTGGAGCAGCAGCATTAGGAGCAGTTGCCATAGAGAGGCATCTCTGTTTAACAAAGGATAGCTGGGGGTCTGATATTTCATCTTCACTTACACCAGAAGAATTCAAAGAGATGGTAAAAGCTATTAGATATATTGAAAAGGCAAAAGGAACAGATAAAAAAAGGATATTCCCATTTGAGATCCCTGCGCTAATAAAATTAAGAGGAATAAAAGATGCAAAAAACTCAATCTGAGATCATCTTAAAAATAAGAAGAATGCTTGCAAACCCATCAGAAGAAGAGCTATCAGATAATCAGATAGTAGATGTTATAGAAGATATTATTAAGGTTTATTCAAGATATAGACCAATCATTGAGACAGGTATGATTTTGACAAAAAAGGATGTAGCCTTATATGACCTAAAGGATCAATCTGAAATTTCACCTGATATCATTATGGTTTTTTACATTATAAGGGAAGAGGGTTCTGGAGAAGTTGATGATATGCTATTTAATTTTAAAAGGTTAAATGGTTTATCATTGTGGGATAATCCTTCCCTTCTTACTCAATTTTACCAAAAGATAGACTCTTTGCAAAACAGATTTAAGAAGGATTGGTTATTTGAACCAAACAAAAAAATGCTTACGCTTATTCCTCCTCCTTCACGAGATAATCAAAAGATAGCAGTGATTTATGGCAGAGCTCATGATCTTTCAACCATTCCTGACGAGGATGAGGACCTCTTCATAAAAGGGGCTTTTGGCATGGCAGGTGGAATCCTTTTTGCCATTGGAAGAGATATAACCCAAGTTTCCTCTCATGGGCAGACCATCCATATAGGAAACGATCTCTTAACTTATTGTTTAAAACAATATGATCTTTTTTTAAAAGAGCTTAGAGCAAATCCTTTGGTAATGGTGGGGTAGATGTCTATTTTTTCAGAGCAGACGGTCTTTAAAATCAATAGGATAATAAAAAAGGGCTTTAATCTTTTAAGGAGATTAAATGGAAACCAGAAAGCATCCATCTTAAGATACATAGAGATTTCTCCTGGTATCCCTGAGATAGGCAAACCACCAGAAAAAGAGATGGTTTATGGTTTAAATGATCTAAAAGTGCTTGTTTTCCCGGTTATTGAACATGATATAAAGGTAGGAAGAGAAAGGATTAAAGAAGCTGAGCTTATCATGGAGTTTTACATTCCTATTCTTTTAGATGATATCATTTTGTATAAAGGTGAAAATTTCATGGTTTCTGAGATCATCTTTAAGGATGATGTTACAGGCCGATCAGTAATAAGAGTAAAAAAGGTGGCTTGATTATGTATCCAAGCTCAAACATCCTTAATATGAAGAGAAGCCTTTATCGTTTTCTTGCTGAAAGAATTGATATTGATATAAATTTTAGCATGAGAGTCAAAAGGCTAAAAGATGATCCATCTTTATGGATAGAGATAGCAAATATCCAAGTTGGAGAAGGTATAAGATCTAAATGCTTGATCACCTTTTTTGTCTGTTCCCTTATAGCTGATGACCCTTTTGGTAATAATTTAGAACATGCAAGGGATATGCTTATTGATACATTAAATGTTGATTCAATTCCTATTTTTGATTTTTCAACAGATCCTGAAAACCCTTCATCACTCGGGAAAGCTCTTTTTATTAGATATAAGAATTCCTATGATGAGAAAAATAGGGGAAACGATGAAGTCGCTGTGATAAAGGTAGAATACATCCTCTTTTGGGTTAGAGAAGGGATTATTGAAGGTCAAAAATGGGATGCTGATTATTTTGAGGTTATTGATCCACCTGTTAGAAGAAAGAGGATAATAGAGATACCTACTTTAGATGGAGGGAGTGTAATTCAGCAAGCTGGATACATTGAGGAAAAGAATATCAGGCTTTATTGGATCAGCAACGACAAACTTCAAGATTATATCCATTCATCTGAATCAGAAATGGAGAATGGATGGATAATTGATAAAGTATCAAGGAATGCTGTTGAACCATCTCTTGATATATATAATGTTACAATAAATATGCATAGAATAATAAAGGAATAAGGCTCTATGACAAAAATTGTTGATATAAGAGAAGATGACCTCTACTCCTCCCTTGTCTCTTGGGAGATAAATTCAGATGAGAAAAGTCTAAAGGACGAAATCAAACTTGATTTTGCTGGTATTAAGGATTATCAGCTCTCAGAAGAGGTGGAGTTCAAAGGGAAAAAGGGAATTGTTTCATCTAAAGCTGTTTTTACAGATAAAAAAGGGTATCTAACAAGGATTATTTTAAACCATAATCTTTCCTCTTTTATTTCAAAAGCTCCGACAAAGGCAATCCATTTCATGAGTATGACAAAAAGAGAGAAAGATAAATTCGATTTTGCTTTAAATTATGATTACTCAAATCTTGATTATATTCCAAGGATAAAAATATGCGATTCAGCAACATTTAAAGGAGGCTGGAGTTCTAATCAGATTATTGAACAACTATCAAGGGAAGCAGGTTTTAATATTTTTTGTAATTGTTACTCTTACTGGATAAGACAGGTGATTGCAGATGTTGGAAGAAGTTATCTTGAAACGATTTTATCCTTGGTCTCATTTTTCTCCCCTACTATTTATATCTCAAATGGCACAATATTTATTCTTGATAGGCCATTTATGAATGGCGGTGAGATGGTTATATCATCATTAAAAGGGATAAGCCAGGTTGAAGAAAAAGATGATATAAAAAATTCAAATCATATAAAGGTCATAGGAGGGTTAGGTAGATTTAGAAAGGAAAAATTCAAAGGTTATATTCAGCCAATGAAGATAGCAACCCTCAAATCTATAAATAGATCTGAATCAAGGATGAAATTTAAAGCAGTTTTAAATGGAGATAAGGAAGTATTAAACAATATAACAGGAAAAACTAATAAAAAAACAGCTGAGTTGATCTTCAAAACAGACATCCCTTCTAAATTTTCAGATGAGGAGATTATTGAAGAGAATTGGATGCTTGATATATTTGGAAATCCTCATTATCTCATTTCAAGGAAAATCACAAAGTTTAATAGTGCAGTTGATGAGATTACTCATGAACAGGAAGAATCGTATGAGTATGAGTTCACAGGGGAAGAATTCCTTGCATCACGGAAAAGGCGGATGGTTGCAACAATAAACAGTTACTCATGGCTTCTTGTGTATGGTCTTGGCGTTACATCAAGGTTTTTTAAATCTGATACTGATAGGATCGTTGAGGAATATTTTTATGGTGATGATGGACAGCTCTTACAAAAGATAAAACAGAGATATTCAGATGTGGTAGTCCAAAATATAAATGGTGTCAACTATTATATGGAGCTGAAACTCGCAGATAGGTTTTACAATGATTCAGGGGAGAATTGGTATGACTTATCAACTAAAAAGATGGTTGTTGAAGAAGAGATTACAACTTATAGGCAGATTACCAATAACCTATATGAAGAAACAGTAACAAGAAGATATTTAGGCAGTGCTTTAAGGAGAGAAGGGGATGGCCTTATTATAAACACATATACGAGGGAGATCTTTGGAAGGGTGCCAAGGGTTCCAAAACAATACCGAAGGATGCAAATTTACGCTGAGACAATTTCACAAAAAGGATCATCTGATACAGCTTCAATTGTTATTAGAAATCCTAACATCATCGATTGGGAAGATGCTGATATTATTTTAAGGAAGGTAAAACGTTCGGTTTTATCAGGCAGCTACACGATTAAAAGAAGCTATAGACTCCCCTTTGTTGCATGGTTTGACCTTGGTTGGCCAATAAAGTTTTCTTCAGTAGATATCTATGGGGAACAATTACCTGATAAGGCTATTACAGGCAGGATAAATAGGGTTAATATAAAAAAGGATAAAGATGGTGCATCTACTATTGTTGAAGTAACTGCAGGGGAGGATTCATAATGGATGAGAAGGATATTTTTAAAGATGATTCATCGCCAATGATAGATCTAACCATAACTAATAAAATTGGTGCAAAAGCTGGCATTATTTGTTCTCAAGGCTTATCAGACAATTTTCCTGGGGATCTAATTCTGCTTGTACCTTTCGAAAAGGATTCCCATATCTTTGCGATTCTATCTGGGCATGAAGTGTAGAAGCTTATGTTTTTCAGTCCAATCATGTTAACGGATAAGGGAACCTTGTCCTTATTCATTAAATACAGTTTTCAAATGAAAAAGAATAGCTTAAAAATTGATTCTGTTATAAGAGAGCTTTTTGGTTGGTTTCAGATTACAGATGGCACACTTGTGGAAGGGAATTTAATGCCAACTGAAAGTGCGGTTATCTTTTATACCCAAAACCGTCCTCTTCCTCTTTTTTCTCGTCATAGTTCATACTTGCCTCCATATGAAGAAGAAAAAGATGAGATGTTGTTGATATCATTATGTGAACCTTTCTGCTCTATATGGTATGAAGGAGTGATAGAGGGAATTGATTATGAGGATGGTAAAAAAATAGGCAGATACAATGTAAGGATATTAAACCGATATATCCTAAAAAAGAATAACCCCTTTCCACTTGGAACAATTTTCAAAGATAAAGTATTCCCTATATGGAGCAAGGATCTTTGCTACTGCTCATTTCCTAATTCATATGATGGCTATGAAATAGGGGATAAAGTAAAGATCATCATAAGGGATTTTAATCCAACATGTTCAGAAAATATAGATCTAACTAAGAAGGCAAATATCATAGAAAAGCTTGGATAGATATTTATGGCAAGGATAAATAATCACAAAACAGGAAAGCTTTTATATATAGATTATGAAAGCAACAAAGCAGATTCATTATTAAAAGAAGAGGATAAGGTTATAACCAATGTGCCGATTAGATATATGGATTGTGATGCCGATCCTTTTGAAATAGATGATGAAGTGGTTGTAGAATTAAAAGAATGCAACAATGGTATACCAGAGATAATTGGTTTTGCTAAAGAACCAAAATCTTGTATAGGAGAGATTGTTGCCTGCTTTAAGATGAAAACCCTTATTAATGGTAACCAAACAAGCGGAGCTTCTAATTGTTCTGGCAGATGGTCAAATGATCCTGAACTCTCAAATTGTGATGAAGCCTATGGGGTTTATCAAGGCAAATGTGGTGAATGCCCATCATGTGGATATCCTGGACCTGATTGTTACTGGAGTGGGCTTTTCTATGGATGTGGTAATAGTTTATATACTGATTGTTTTTGCGAAGTATCACACCCTGATGAGGAAAGCTGGTACTATTCTGAAGAGATGCGTGTACAAAGGAAAAGATTAGGTCATTTTAAATGTCTTCATCCAATAGATCCTGTTCAGTGCATATCAAACGAACCATGTTGCTATTATATAGAGAGCTTTTCCTGTGGTATATGGCAGGAAAGAACCGATGCTTTTGCTTATTTGCATGTGATTGCTGATAATTTGAGGATCGAAAAAAATAGTCTCGATAAAATATTAAAGGTGGAGATACATAATAAGGATAAAGATGAGCTTGGGGAGCTTGCTTATTATGAACTCGATTTTATCTCTGCCTCGCTTGTTAATGGTTGGGATGGAAAAAGCTATTGGGAATATCTCTATGGCAAGGAAAAAGCGGCTATGCCAGGTGAAAGGGCTAAAAGATGGTCAAATGGTGATTTGCTTGAGGTGGTTATTACAACTCCTACATTTTACCGTAAACCAGTGGCAGAGAGTCTGAAATACGGTATAGATTATACAAATGAATACTATAGGTGTTCAGATAGTTGCTTTAATTTTTACGCAGGAAAACATTGTTCTTATTATATATTGGAAAATCTTTCATATTACTGTGCTATTGATGAAATACCAGAGGATCATTGGAGTTGCGTAAATATTTTTGGAGGTATCAGATGTGATGGAGATAACTGCGGTGAGAATAATTTAGATAGAAAATGCCCAGTAGGAACAAGTGGCCCATGGCAATGTCCTTAATTATTTAGTCCTGAAAAAACGGACTAATTAAACGGAGGAATGATGGAAAATATCATTATAAAACATGTAGAAAATGATGAGATAAGTATGGAAGCAAAATTTTTAGATGGGCACTTAAATAATTTGAAATTCTCTATTTCAGATGAAGATATCTTCCCGAGATTGAGCCTTGACAAAAAAGCCATGGCAGCAGTTACTGATGCTATTTTCAATGCTGTTAAACAAATTATGCAAAATATAAAACCTTCACGTATTCCTCTCCCTAAAGATATAGATCACGATAAGATTAAAGAGATTGAAAATCAATACCAATGTCCAAGGCATGGCAAAAGGATGCATATAGAGATCGGTTGCTGTGGGAATAATCCTAAGATGCGATGTGAAATCTGTGGTTATAGCATACCCCTTCCTTTTGATTTTCTTAAAAGATTAGATATTTAAGAAAGGGATGCTTAACTATATCTCCTGATCAATTCTTTATTATAAGAGCAAAACCTCTTTTAATTTATAAAATAAATAAAAAGGAAGATATTAATGCT
>Ga0164310_10001268_pt1 | contig 14141 bp, 12 predicted proteins | sample GuaBasSedimGuay1_FD_121795 | JGI IMG/M metagenome (GOLD analysis project Ga0164310, IMG submission 121795) | Subseafloor sediment microbial communities from Guaymas Basin, Gulf of California, Mexico - Guay1, Core 4569-9, 0-3 cm | ecosystem: Environmental > Aquatic > Marine > Hydrothermal vents... | reverse complement strand
TCATAGAGCTGTTTACTGTATAAAGCTTGATAGAGTTCTTTATAGACAGTGAAATATTTCTCATATTGCTCATTATTTTCTTTCACCGGCAGTCTCTTATCAGCAATTTGTACCATATGCTCTATTGCCTCAGGGATGCCTTTAAAAACGCCCGCACCCACACCAGCCAAAATTGCTGCGCCTAAAGCAGTTGCTTCTTCAACACGCCCTTTAATGACGGGAAGGTTACAAACGTCAGCTTCAATCTGATTCCAGAGAGCATTTCTTGAGGCCCCGCCAGTGATGCGCAACTCTTGTAGGTCAACCCCCAACTCTTGCATGACTAATAAATTGGTTTTAATCTCATAGCAGGTTGCTTCCATGATTGCCCGGATCAAGTGTTGTCTGGTGTGCCCTAACCCCAAACCAAAAATCACTCCTCGAGCATTTGGGTTCCAATATGGCGCTCCTGCACCAACAAAATGAGGGAGGATTATAATGCCTTCAGAACCCGCAGGAACTTGCTCGGCTTGCATACAAATGAGCTCATAGCTATCAAGGTTGATATTTTGGGCCAAACTCTTTTCTGCAAACGAAAAGTTATCTCGAAACCAACGCAAAATCGACCCGGTTGTAAAAATGCTTGCTTCATAAACATATTTCCCAGGAATAGCATGACAGCTACAAAGCAACCGGCGCTTTGGGTCGCGTGCGCTTTTTTCGAGGAAAGCCAAGAGGAAAGTACCAGTTCCGGTTGTTGCCTTTATTCTACCTAGTTGTGACACTCCAACACCAAGTGCAGCACATTGTTGATCTCCACCTCCTGCAACAACAGGCAGCCCTTCTGCTAAGCCTAAATCTTGAGCAGCATTTTTGGAAAGGCTGGCAATTTTAGTGCCGGGGGGCAAAGGTTGTGGTAACTTTTCAATTGGTATTCCCAATTTCTTTAAAATGAAATCGGACCAAGTTAATTTATTAATATCAAACAGCATTGTTCGTGAGGCATTACTAAAATCAGTTACAAATTCCCCTGTTAACTTCATTTGGATGTAATCATGAACTAATAGGAACTTATGTGTCTGTTCAAATACCGTTGGCAAATTCTTCTTAATCCAAATAATTTTCGGCGCAGAGAAATAGGGGTCAATTGTCAGGCCGGTTATTGCATAAATTTTTTCGGCACCAATTTTCTCTCGTATCTCCTGGCACTCTTGTGTCGTTCGTCGGTCTTGCCAAACAATTGCTCGAGACAAGGGTTCACCCGAGAGGTTTACTGGGACTATTGTTTCTCTTTGATTAGTTACACTCATCCCTGCTATGTTTGAAGGATTAATGCCAGCTTCTTTTATAGCAAGGGGAACTGTCTTTTTTGTTGCATCCCACCACGTAAAGGCATCTTGTTCCACAGTCGTAGGCGTGGGATAAAAGCAAGGATACTCCTCATAGGCACTCCCCACAATAGCTCCTTTAGTGTTAAAAATAATCGCCCGCCCACCGGTTGTTCCAATATCAACACTTAAGAGAAATTGATCCTTCTTAGTAGCAGTCATTTTTAACATTCCATAATTAGTGACTTGTCAATTAGTCTGCTATTTTTTTTATTAATAAGAGTTATTACTATTGTATGAGCCGAATTACTAACCCTTAAATCAAACCGTCTAATTAAAAGAACCCATATGGTTTTTTAGGCAAAAATTTTCGAAGGTTTACTCTTGCCTTGAAGGTCAAATGGCAGATTTACACTGATCAAGAGGATTTAAAATTGATAGTTCAAACTACTTAACAATGGATAGCCAATGGCGTATCCGTAATATTCAAAAAAAGGAAGCATACCTTATTAAACTGAGAATAAAAAACTTTGTGGATGGACAATTTAAATTGAAAATTTTCTTCGATGAAACACAAAAAGAACGCGGGAAAATCAACACAAATTATTCCATGCTTCGTGATTCCTTACGAAGTGAGGGATTTGAAGTTGAAGCTTATAATGACTATCCCATCACTGAGAAGGCATTACGTTGTGATGTTTTCGTTCTCGCCTGTCCTGATGGCTCCAAACTTGCTAAGACGGAAATCGATGCCATTATTAATTTCGTTGAACGTGGTGGGGGTTTATTAGCAATTAGTAACGCCGGTGGCGACCGAGGGCTGAGAACTAATTTAAGTGAAGTCCTAAATAAGATGGGCATAGATATTCTTTCAGATCAGGTAAAGGATGACTCCAACAATGAATTCAACATGCCAACGCATCCTGTCATCAAAGACATGAAAGAGCACCCCATCACACGTGGCGTCTCTGAAATTGTGATTGTTGCAGGGTGTTCTGTTCGAGGGTCAATAAACATGAAAGGGATTGCTTACACTTCGCCGGTGGCAGACCCGCCAAATGCACCTGTGGTTGTTGCAGGAGAATATAAGAAAGGACGTGTCGTTGCAATAGGCTCTTACCGATTATTTTCAAACTATGGAGCGGGGCTTAATTTAAGAAATAATAAGACCTTTGCTTTGAATATCTTCAAATGGCTGTCACGCCAAGACACAACAAAAGCAAGTGCACAAGCAGCTCCGGCCAGAACGGTGAGCAGTAGCACTCCTGCGAGTAGAGTTAGCTCCTACGTCCCACCGAAATCCTCTCCAACTCCAGCTCAAAAAGAAACGAAGACAGTCATCCTACCGACACCACAACCCATTGCTCAAAAAACAGTTGCAAAAGCTACAGGCCAAACATCTGCAAAGGCGGGAGCAATTACAGACCAAGCGGTTCTGCAGGAAGTTGAGAGATTAAGAGCAGATATTGCAGAGATGCGAGAAATAATTGCAAGATTATACTCCGACACGCTTGGTTATCTCCAAGAAATGAAAGAAGAAGTAAGAATGATGTTAGATTACATTCGAACAAAAGAGGGCTAAAACCTCTTATTTATCTCTTTTTTCACTAAGACAGAATATTAATTATTTTTACGTTCAATAGAATTTTATAGCATCAAATGCCAAGATACCATGCAGAAGGTGATTGACCTTTGAGATATGCTATATTAGCTGAAATATACCGGAAACTGGATGCCACACAAAAGAGACTTGAGATGATCGACATCCTCATTGAGCTTTTCGATAAAACCGAGCTTGAGAACATTCGTATTGTAATTTATCTCACCTCCGGTAAGATTGGCGCGGATTTTGAAGATCTGGACATTGGCATTGCTGAAAAGATGGTCATAAAGGCAATCGCCAAAGCTGTTGGGAAAAGCGAAGAGATTGTGACAGCCCTCTTTGCAAAGAAAGGCGATCTTGGTGAAGTTGTTGAAGCCTTTAAAGCAAAATCGACACAACAAGGTTTAGAAGCCTTTTTGACAGACGGAAAGACAGCAGCCGAAGAAAGCCTTACGGTTCGAGAGGTTTGGGAGACTTTGAATAAAATCGCAAACCTAGAAGGAAAGGGTTCTGCCGCGAAAAAGATAAACACCCTTGTCGGGCTTTATGCAAAGGCAACACCCTTAGAAGCAAAATACATCACTCGGACAGTCCTGAGCCAGCTCCGCTTAGGTGTTAGAGACCTTACCATTATTGAAGCGCTTGCACGAAAGTATTGTACTGAAAAGGATGCACGAAAAGTGATTGAACATGCTTACAACGTGACGAGTGACATTGGTTTTGTAGGGGAAATATTAGCTAGAAAAGGCTTGGAGGCTGTTAGACAGATTAAAATTCAAGTGGGACGCCCCATTCGGATGATGGCTGCACAACGACTTCCATCCACCGAAGAAATTCTGGAGAAATTGGGAGGGAAGTGTGCATTGGAATTCAAATATGATGGTGAACGGGTTCAAGCACATAAGAATGGAGACAAAATAACTCTTTTTTCGAGAAATTTAAATGACATCTCGACTATGTATCCCGATGTCAGAGATGCCTTAAAGGCCAGCATTACGGCTTCTAAGGCAATCGTTGAAGGAGAGATTGTTGCTTGGGACCCTCAAGCAGAACGATTGCGACCATTCCAAATTTTGATGTCCCGTAAGAGAAAATATGATATTAGTGAGATGAAAGAGAAAATCCCTGTGAAAGTCTTTCTCTTCGACCTTCTTTTTGTTGATGGCGATAATTATCTGTTAAAAGCATATCCTCAAAGACGAACCAAATTGGAAGAGATAATTAAGGAAGAAGAGATCATTACCCTTGCTTCTCAAGAAATTGTTACAAACGCAAGTGAATTTGAGGCATTCTTTGAGACTGCAATTGAAAGCGGGTGTGAAGGGGTTATGGCAAAAGATATTCGGGAAACTGCCATCTATCAAGCAGGCAATCGAGGGTTCCTCTGGATAAAACACAAATTCGATTATAGTTCGGCCTTTGCTGACAGTTATGATTTCGTCGTTGTGGGAGGTTTCTATGGAAAAGGGCGGCGCAAAGGAATGTTAGGTACTTTATTGATGGCAGCCTATAATCCAGAAAAGGAAATCTTTGAAACGGTATGTAAACTTGGAAGCGGTTTTTCCGATGAAGATTTAGCGAAGATAACAAAAGAACTGATGGCATTACGAACACCAGAGAAACCAAAAGAAGTGGCTTCCAAACTCGAGGCGGATGTTTGGTTCTACCCCACAAAAGTCTTTGAAATCAGGGGGGCAGACCTCTCTACAAGCCCCGTGCATACATGTGCTCTTAACGAAATTAAAGAAGATATGGGGATTGCCATTCGCTTCCCCCGTTTTATTAGATTTCGAGAGGATAAAAAACCCGAATTTGCCACTACAACAAAGGAAATTATTGACGCATATAAAGAGCAAAGGCTCTTGAAAAAGGAGAAAAAGAATTAATTTTCGCTAAACGAAACTAATAATAAAGAGCAGAAATAATCTAATATAGTAAATTGTAATTTGATATGAGGAAAACATCATGGCAAATGCTGAACATGAAGATGCAGTAGAGGAAGCAGAAGAAAAAGAAACATTACAGCCACGAATCGAAGTTGGAGGAGAAATTAAGACTTTTGAAGAAGTAACACCAAAGAAAGCTCTGAAAGTCCTCCGAGAAACAATAGCAGATTATGAAGATTATCAATCCGTCCCTAGTCGAAGGAAAACTGACGAGGCCTTTCGAAAGTATGTCAAGGAAACATTAACTCAAGCAAATGATCATATAAAAGAAATTCATGCGGCATTAATCGAAGCACAACAGATGTCAACCTGGGCAATAGCTGACCAGGTTATTAATGAATTAGGGGCTTTTATCAAAGATGTGAATAAAAGCGATTACGGTTTTACAACCTTTTTTGAGAACCCGAGACTCCTTGAAATGGATATTTCCCAACTTTACATTATTGATTATGACTTCATTAAAAGCATTCGTGTATTAAATGAACGCATCTCTGCTTTCATGGAGATTGTTCAACAACATTACTTCGAAGATACCGACCTATGGTTCGAAACTTTGAACCGGATTCTTGGAAGATTGATCAGTTTAAATGATGACCGCGTAAAACTGATTGGTTCTTATGAACGGATTTCTTATTAAATCCTTAACACTTTTTCCCTCAGGAGTACTAGTTAGCTTGTTGATATGGTAAGAACCTTTCTAATATCTGTTCTTTAGAGAGGCTTGTTACTAAAAAGATCTTGTTTCGAGAAGTGTGCCCACTCCGAAGTGTTATTGCACCAGTAGTTATATCAAGTGTTTTGGCGAGAAGTTTAAGCACCTCTTTATTTGCTTTTCCCTTGTTCGGGGGAGCTCGGATATGGATAGTTAGAAAGGCGTCAGTAGAAGAAAAAAAGAGTGTTTGTTTCTTTTGATTGGGTTTGACAAAAACTTTGATTAGAACGCCAGAGTCTGTTTGTTCTAAAAAATTAAAGAGAGACATGGTGTAATCATCCGGGTTATTCCAAATAGGTCAAGCAAAATCCTGCATCATTTTATATGCTCTTTTAAAGATTTTTACCGCGTCCCGTGGAGATGTATGATTCGGGTTTTCAACCTTTGGTGATTTTGAAAGGACAAATAAATGCAAGTTTTCTTCTTCAAGCATGTGTTGAATTTTCACAATCCGATCAGCATAGGCTATGTCCTTCTTCAAAGGCTTCCAATCATTTGGTTTTCTTATACGCAGAAAACAAACAAAAGAGGGGAATTTATTGCCCATGTATTCATTTAGAATGATTTGTATAGATAAAGAATCGAAGGAGTCTGGTGGATTGTAAAAGTCAATCATGAAACGAACATTTAGAGGGAGCATGATTTCTTCTTCCTTCTTCGGGGTTTTCACCCGTTGTAATTGTACTGCGGGTGTTGCTAAGAATTCCAGCTCATCCAAGTCTTCTTGCTGCGTAAATTGATAATAGAAGAGAATTTTCCGTAAAATTTCTGGCTCCCAATAGTCAATACGGATAATAAACCACAGCGGGAGGAAGAAGAGGTAGAGATCAATTAAGAACAATCCTGTAGAGAAAAAGAGTTTCTTTGTCAAACCCAAAATAAGAATGTAAAGGAAAGCCACTCCAAAGAGCACGGTAACAAATATCCATCTTCCCTTCGGCTTTGAAAGGTCGAAATAAGCCGTGCGTTTTTTCTGCCTTTTTTCACGATTGTTAATGTGGTTAAAAAGTTCTGAAAGCTGCTTCATAGTATATTCTGTCCAAATGGGTTTTTCATCAGCCAAGAGAGGTTCTTCTGAAATCTTTAATCGCTCCGGGAAGAGCAAGAAAAGAGCGATTACAAGAAATACCAAACCAATAATAAAAGAATAAGAAGGCGTTTTTGTTTCCTCGTATGGAAAAATGCCATTTATTGGTAAGAAGATCTGAATGAATACTCCAAAGAGAGCAAAAGCTATTCCAATAATCATTCTCGGAAGAGCAGGGAACTTCTTTAGGAATTTAAAATCGTCATTTGTTATTGTAAGAGCCATCAGCTTTCACACCACATTTGCTGAAAGTAAGCTAGAATTTCAGTTAATATTTATTAGGTTAAGTTTTATTTAACGGTTTTAAATCCTGTTCTGAGGATTTTTTAGGGAAGAGAAAAATTCTCGAGATAAAGCTAATTATCCAAATTAAGAGTGACAACCCCCCGACCGGCAAACCAAACCAAATTGGTATCCCTTCAAAGTAATAGAGCAAAAGAGCCAGAAGAGAAGCTGAAAGAACGACGGTTAATATCTCCAAAGTCCGAGTTTTGATAATAAATGTGCTCCCCCAACCAAAGATGAACCAGATGAAAAAAATGCCGAAAAATGCATAGAAATGGATCAAAGTTAGCAAATAAGCGATCAAACCACTAAGAGCACCCTCGAGAAGGCCAATGGCTAGACTCCGTAAAAAAAGTCGGAACTTTTCGAACGATTTTTTTTGTTTCGAGCTAGTCGTGGAATCGTCATCATTCATGATTAAAATGATATCTTCCCGGCTTTTAAAAAGTTAGTGAGGGTTTTATGCTAAACACGACACAGGTAGTTTCTTCTTTTGATAGCGGATTTTTTGTAAAGCAAAAAACTAAAAGGAATGACCGTAACTATTAGAAATAAGATAACAAAACAACCTTTAAGAGACCGATTAATGCAAATAAAACATGGTGGGCCTTTATGCTACCGATTTTAAAATCCCTGGAATTCGCTAAAATATTACCTTTGAGTGAAAACTCTATTGAAAAGATAGCTTTTAGAGACGGGATTAATAAATTCTTGGCGGAAAATGGATCTGGAAAGACAACACTTACAGATTTGATTGAGCATTCTCTGGTAAGAGATGCGCATGCTTTTGCCTGGAACATTTTTTCCAAAAAACGTGTCGATAAAAATGCGTATGTTAAAGCTGAATGGCTTTTCGGAAACAAGTCAACTATCATCACCCATGAATTTACGGACGCAGGTGCGAGAACGAGAGTGTCTGCGGCCACTTTTTCAAATAAAGCCCATACAAAAGACATGTATTCAGATTTTCTTTTCACTCACACAAATTTGACTCTGGAGCAAATGCAAAAACTCTTCGAAGGGGTTTTTTATAAAAGAGAGAATGATTTGAACCTTCTTGGAACACCCGGTGAAGAAAGTCTAATGGATTTTTTTGAATTACTTAACAAGACTATTCGAATGGAAAGTCCCACAACGATTAAACTACGAAATCAGATTGGCGAGATAAAACGACAGATTGAATTACGAAAAAACAGTAAAAGGAAAATAGAGGCTCAATTAGAGAAGATGGAGATCATTTTTGCCAGTGCTGAAACATCGGCTGATGCATTAGAATCAATCGGGAACCGGAAGGGGGAATTGGAACGTAGCAATAGAAAATTGCGGGAGGAAATTGAGCAACAGAGAAAGCTTTTACAACAGTTAGAGAAAGAGAACGAACAAACCCTTAATGAACTCGATAATTATCAAGGGAAATTATTACAAAATCGCCTAAAGCAAGATGAAATTAAAACAAAACAATACACTGTAAAGACCCAACTTGATAAGTTGGAACGAGAACTCGAGGGCTTTACCAAGCTGGCAAAAGTGAATTATTCTGAAATTAAAGCCCAATGGGAAAAGAAACAAACTTGTGAATTATGTGGAAGTGCCATATTTGATAACTGGTCTGAAAGAATCAGCAAAGGCTGCCCGGTTTGTGGGACAGAATGGAAACAAATCCCAGCAAGTGTAAAAGAAACTATTAGTAAAAATGAGATTGAAAGTGAAACCAGGGACATCCAAAAAGAAATTGATTCATTGAAGCTTAAATCGCAGGCCCTAGATGAGGACCTGGCAAAGTTCAAACGTGAAGAAGAGAGATATATCACTACTCTGAAGAATCTCCGAGAGAAATTAACTACAAATGGTTCACGGCAACGAGAACTGCAAAAAAGAAACGAAGAAATTAACCTTAAGATTCAGAAGATCGGCATGGAACTTGGCAGTCTTTCAGCACAAGAAAAAATGGTCAACCAAGATGAGAGCATTGCTTTATTGCATGTTAATCTTGACAAAATAAATGCTGAATTGGAGGACTATTATCTCCGGCTTGAACGTTTAGAAAAGGAATTACCCGAGCAAAAAGAGCTGCAACATATTTTGAATAACTTTGCCAGAATAACAAAAGAGATCTTTGGCTATAGTATGCTTGCTGATACAGAGACCCGGATAATTACTATTACAAAGGATGACTCGAGTCGTGATTTCGCAGCCCTATCCTGGTCTGAAAGGTACTTTATTGATGTTGTTTTCAGAATTGCTATATTTAATTTCCTTATTGAAAACAACATCATGAGCCGAGGACTATTAATTTTAGACTCCCCTGAAGCAGCTCTTGACCCCACTCGCTTAGACTTGCTAGCTGATATTATCAACAAGCACAAAGACAACGCCACATTCATTATAGCAACGCGAGTTAAAAAATTCTATGACAAACTGGAAGGACATCCCCTCGAGATTCACAAGCAAACCCAAATGAGCCTTTTTGACTTTATTGGATTCACAGCCTGAAAATGAAAACAAAAAAATAGGAAGAGTGTTATAAATGACTGAATGGCTAAAGACAGAAATCGAGCTCTACAAAAAAAACCATCAACGCTCTCTTGCATTATGGAAAAAAGCCCAAGAACAATTCCCTGCTGGCGTTTCTCACAATATTCGAGACTTTCATATGACACCCTTTGGTCTTTCGCCGCCATTCATTGTACAAGGAAAAGAAAGCCAATTATTTGATGTAGATGGTAACAGCTATATTGATTATTGGGTAACTCATGGTTCAGCAATTCTTGGCCATGCCCACCCAGCCATTATGAGAGCGATTTCAGACCAACTCTCGTTTGGGATCCATTTTGGCATGGTAAATGAACATACTTTAAACCTCGCAGAAATGATTATTGATGCCACCCCATGCGTCGAAAAATTACGCTTTTGCACTACCGGAACGGAAGCAACAATGTACGCATCAAGACTCGCACGGGCCTACACCAAGAAGAAAAAAATTGTGAAAGTACGCGGCGGCTGGCATGGTGGAAATGATACGCTTTTTTACTTTGTAAAGGAAGTACAAAAAGGCGTAGAATCAGCTGGGCTTAAAAGCCTTGAAGATTCGCAAATTTTAAGCTTTGATTACAATGACATTGAAGGATTTAAGAAAGTTCTAAATGAAAATAAAAATGACATCGCAGCTGTTATCCTAGAACCCGTTTTAGGCGCAGGAGGAGCAATTCCCCCCAAGGAAGGATTTCTCGAAGAAATACAAGAAGAAACCCAAAAGAGAGGGATTATTCTCATCTTTGATGAAATCATTACTGGCTTTCGTTTAAGTTATCATTCAGCACAGGGATTTTTCAATGTCATTCCAGACATGGTTACAATGGGAAAAATCGTTGGTGGAGGAACACCTATTGGAGTTATCGGCGGTACTGACGAAATTATGGAACAAGCAAATCTCCAGAAAGGTGGCGAAGTTTGGATTGGGGGCGGAACCTTTTCAGGGAACCCCCTAAGCATGGTTGCTGGGAGAGCAACTTTAGAAACACTTCGTAGCAACAAAGATGAATTTTACCGAAAATTAAATGAAAATGGTAAAATGATTCGCCAGAGAATCCAAAGCCTTCTAGATGAGTATAACTCTCCTGCAGTAGTTACCGGTGTTGGGTCAATGATTTGTATTCACTGGTTCGATAAACCGTTAGCCAAAATTTCATCGAGCTCGGAAATTAAGTTGAATTTGGCCAAAGAAAAGGTCAACCAATTCCAATTGTTAATGTTTAATAGAGGATTGTTGATTCGCAGCGGTTTTGGGTACCTTTGCATTAAACACACGTCTAAAGACATCGAAAAAACCCTCAATGCCCTCGAAGATGGGATCAAGATTATTTCACATGGAACTTAGAAATAAACTCGTTATTATGCTACAGTTTAAAAAAGGTTTAATAACCTAAAAAATCATTGAAGAAAAAAGAGCAAAATGCGAAGTGGCTTTTTATGAGCGAAAATAGAGACATCAAAGTAAAGAATCTTCTAAAAGGGATAAAAGCTATTTTGAAGCGCCGCAAATATAAAATTGTGAATGAAGAGCATTTTGAAAATTATATTGATCTTGAGTGTGAATCTGAACTTGATTCTACACAAGAAATCTATGCGAGAATTTCATTAGAAGACAAAGTTGGAGTTACCATTTTAAGAGATTATTTTAAGAAGTTAGACGAGAGAAAGGAACTGAAAGGCGAAGAAAATGTCAAGGGATTATTAGTTGCCTCGAATAGATTCACACACTACGCGCGAAGAGAAGCAAAAGAAAAAAACATTTGGGTTATTACAAGTAAGGACCCGCGATTTGATATTTTCACCCACAATTTAGTGCCAGAACATGTCATTTGTCCTGAAGAGGAACTGAAAGAGCTGTTCATAAAATATAAGATTAAACGGAAACATTTACCAAAAATTTTAGTCAGTGATCCTGCAGTAAAGGCAATAGGTGCAAAACCAGGGCAAGTAGTGAAAATTTATCGGAAAAGTGATATAGCCGGTGAATCCGTAGCCTACCGTCTAGTGGTTCAAAAATCCAACAATTAGCCATTTTTTCTTTGATTTCATCAATTTATGAAAAAAAATTTAAAAGAGATACAGTGTCAAGTTAGAGCTTGATAATATCTAATTAGGGAACTATTTATATCTCGAGTTTAGAGATATAATACAGCACCAATTAAGACTGTTTACAAAAAAAAGTCCCTTGGTTAGATAAAAATTGTCAAAGAGGTCTTAAAAAATGCCAACAAAAATTGACTATGACAAATGTACGAAATGTGGAACTTGTATAGAAGTTTGCCCAGAAGAAGTTTACGAAGAAAATGAGGATGGCTCCCCAAAGATTGTCGCAGCAGAAAATTGCACTGAATGTGGTATCTGTGTTGAGGAGTGTCCAGAAGAAGCCATTGAATTAGTGTAAACATAAGTTTGTTTTTTTTGTTTTTTTTACTTATTTTCTTTTTATTTTAACTGTTTTTACTTGAAGGAAAGGATTCAAGTAACCCCTTTTTACGCCAGCTCTTTTGTGCCCTAACCGAAAGTTTTTGAAAGTACAAAAGTATTTTAGTCATTGGAAGAGTGGCAGTCAGATGAACCATTCCATGTCAACGAGCAAAAGTGAAAACATAATTCTCCCCCCAGAGGTCCTAGACAAATTACTTGCACCAATCCCCAAAAAGATTCTAGTTGAAAAAGTAGGCGAACACCTGGGAGAAAACGAAAGTAAGCCATTTGAAGCTAAGCAATCGAAAAGAGAATATGTCACTCAACATCTCGGGCAAAAATTTTCTCTTGAATTTTTACGTGAAATGCGAGCACTCCATGAGCATTATAACATTAAGAATTTCAATTGGCTCTTATTTCGCTGGGATAAAGATATTACAAATTATTTTCCGGAATTAATGAAAGAGCAATTTGAAAAAGTGATCAAAAAACTTGACTCGTTGATAACGGTTGATTTTTTAGTGGTAGATAAAAAAAACAAAACGGTCTTTCTCCTGCTAGAAAATTGGAAAAACGAGATCATTGCTGATGCTATTATTAAGAGAGTGGAAGCAAAAATCCCAAAATATTTCAGGGCGTATTTTTCTCTTTCGAAAAAAATGCTTTTAATTCAAGAACGAAGCAAGCAAGCTACAAAAGATTTCCTCGCGTTATTTAAACAAGCATATGCTGTCAAATTACAAGAAATCAGAATTAATGCCATGGTCATCCGAGAATTTGTTAAAAGAAACCCAAAAAAATTAACAAAATTGACTGTTAAAGTCCCTCAAGAAGTTGCTGGCTTTAATGGCTTGAGCGAATTAACGATTGTTGGCTCAGATGTGATTAAAGGTTCGAAAGGACTAATGGACCGGCACGAAACTTCACCCATACTCATTGGCCCATGGGTAGGAGTCGCCAATAAAAAAATCGAACTTAAAGTAGGCGAATCTTTAAAAACCAGCGGAATTAGTCATGTTCTGAAATTATTTGACCTTATAACGGAACTTTCATGAATTAATTGCAAAAACAGAAATGTTTTTTATCAATCTAATTAACGATTATGTAGAGACATTTTTACATTGAGAAATGAATGAGAATAGCAAGTAAAAGTGGTTGAAATAACATTCATCAGAAAAAAGCAGAAATAATAGGATGAAACAGGCATTTAAGGTGGCAAAAAATTTGAGTGATAATATTGATAATTTATTAAGTGATATTTATTCTTCTGAAAGCCAGAGCCAAGGAGTAAAGGAATTAGCCAATTTAATTAATAGTCTCTCCCAATTACTTTTGAAAGCAATAAGTCAATTAGAAAATCGTGTGTATAAATTGGAACAACAAATTGGAAGAGGTGGCGGAGCCATTTCTATGCCAAGAGCCCCAGAGCCGACAGCAACGCCAACACCAGCACCGGCACCAAAGCCAAAAGTTGCTTCTCCGTTTGGTGCGCCTACTGCACCCCAAAGAACACCCCCACCCCCTCCAGCAAGAGCTTCTTCTCGAGCAGCAACACCAATGCCTGCGCCTAAAAAAAGCGATGGTCCAGCATCTGTTGCGGAAGCCGCTTCGATGTTGGGTGTAACTCTAAAGAAAGCACCAACCTCATCAGGACCTTCAGGAGGAAGTTCTGGCCCCTCATTTTTAACGACAACAGTTTCACCCAGTGCTCCAGGAAAGGCGGCAACACTAACGCCAGCAGCAAGCCCCACACCTCAAACAACAGCTGATGCTGCAGCACCCACAAGTGGTGGCGGCATAGCAGGGCCAACCGGAGGCTTTCGTGGCGAACTTGCAGAGAAACTCGCAAAAAGAAGAAAGAAGGTCCAAGAACAGCTCGAAAGTGATTTTGAAGGAGCAGATCTTGCAGCAAGTCCGGCTCCTCAAGAAGCTGCAGAAGAATCCACAAGTAGTGAATTAAAAGTTGATTTAGAGGAAGAATTACGAAACGCATTCTCAAAACTAAAAGGTTAAAAACGAATGGCCAACAGAAAAGTAGTCTGTTTAATTAGTGATGGATTAGATTCACCCGTCGCTACTTTTTTGCTGGAAAAAAAAGGTTTAGAGGTTATAGGGCTTAATTTTAATAATTTCCCTCTGGTAAAACCAGCTAAAAAGAGTGAAAAACGGCTTATCCCAAAAGGGCAGATAAAAAACATTGCTCAAAAATTAGTGCAGGCTTTTACCCACCAACGATCCTTTGAGT
>Ga0164310_10001265_pt1 | contig 14162 bp, 11 predicted proteins | sample GuaBasSedimGuay1_FD_121795 | JGI IMG/M metagenome (GOLD analysis project Ga0164310, IMG submission 121795) | Subseafloor sediment microbial communities from Guaymas Basin, Gulf of California, Mexico - Guay1, Core 4569-9, 0-3 cm | ecosystem: Environmental > Aquatic > Marine > Hydrothermal vents... | reverse complement strand
TGGTTCTATGCCTGGGAAGTCGATCTTGATACAACTTCAATGTTCTGGCCGATGGGTGGTTCCGATCCACACGGCAGTTTTGCAATGCAGGGGAATCTTCCCCCGATCAAAACGTATGCGACGAGTTTCCCTGAGGAGAAGTTCTACAACTACCCGAATCCGGTAACTGAAGGTTCTACACGCATTCGTTATTTCCTGGGTCAGGATGCCAACAGTGTGTCGCTGAACCTGTATGACCTTTCGGGTGTCAGGGTCGCCGTATTCGACGGCGCCACAGGCGGCGGGACCGACCATGAAATCACCTGGAATTGCGGTTCCGTGACGCCGGGTGTTTATCGATGTGTGATTGAGGTTGATTTCGGCGGCGAATCAACTACTGCGTTTACAGATATTGCCGTCATAAGATGAGGAATTACGCTGATGACTGGACGTTCGCCGGCTCGCACATCAATTGTTTTCGTTCTTCTTGTCTTGGGCAGTGTGATGTCCGTCAGTGCGTTTGAATTGGAGAACTCGCTTTTGGCTGATGACATGCACAAGTTGAAATACTCGTTTGCTCTATCAGGGGACGATTTCTCCAACACTGATTCTGAGATCTCTGCTTTTGTGAATGATCAGGATGCTAGGGGTAAGGCAATTATCAAGAAGAAATCGCCACTCAAAGCATTTGCGCTGTCTGCCGCGGTGCCGGGTCTGGGCCAGTACTACTATGGCAGTCGCGTCAAGCCGTTTGTCTTTCTCGGCGCTGAGATTACTGCCTGGGTATTGCACGTCAAGTGGCACAATGACGGTGACGATGCCACCGATGTCTACGAGGCCTTCAACGATCAGTGGTGGCATCGCGACAGGTACGAGGACTACATCTCATGGGCTTATCGTGTAAGTAGCGATCAGTCAATCACCGGGCTTCACCATCTTCCTGACACCAAGACGCAACAGTATTACGAGATGACCGGCAAGTACGATCAGTTCCTGTGGGGATGGGATGACGCCGTGCTTCCGGATGGAACCACGTGGGATGATCGTGATTCCACCAACACTGTGCCCATAAGTAACGATCCGAACTCGACACCCTACTCCGCCAAGAGGTTCTATTACGAGTCGTTGCGACACGACGCCAACCAGAAATACGGCAGGGCCACCAAGATGATAGCTGTGTCGATGGCAAACCGACTAATCAGCGCGTTCGAAGCCTATTTCGTCGTTCGGCATCATAACAGCAAGACTCCCGATCAGGACAACGCTTTTGCGCGTTTGAACGTGAGCGCCGAATTGAAGACCTTTCACACGGCAGCGGATACGCCGTTTCTAAACGTGGCTTACAAATTTTAGCAGGTTATTGAAAAGTGACTTTATTCGGATATGCATACCCGTTTCACAGTGCTGCCAGGCGTCTCTGCCTGGCAGTGGCGGCAATCAGCAGGGGTATCAGGCAGAGACACCTGACACCACCGCATGCGGTCGGATCTTCAATAGCCTGCAAGGAAGGCGAACCAGTATGAGACAATGTCTTCTCCCATTTGTCGTTCTGTTTTTCCTGACTTCAATGGGTGCGTCAGCTTCGGAGCCTTTGCAGACAAGTATCCTCTGTAGCATGGACACCCGGTTGCTGTTGGCGACCTCAGAGTTTGACACCGATCAGACAACCGGAACAGCAGGGAGCCTGGAATTTGGTCAAGGCGAAACCGGTGGAAAATCTGTCTATAAGGCCGCTCTCTTCTCAGCGTTAGTCCCGGGAGGTGGGCAGTACTATCTTGGGAATCGCAAGAAGGCACGGTATTTCTTTGCAGCCGAGGTACTCACCTGGGTTGGCTATCTCTCGTTTTACCAGTACGGGCAGTGGCGGAAGGATGACTATATAGGATTTGCGGCATCGCACGCCAATGCGCAGTTGGAAGGCAAGAGCGATGATTTCGTAGACCTTGTAGGTTTTTATGACAACACTGACGACTACAACGGGGCCGGTCGAGTTGGAGACCCGGGCAGACCGTATTTCCCGGACGTACCGGAGTATCACTGGCAGTGGCAGAGCACCGAAGAGAGGCTGGCGTTTCGTGATATCAAGAACCGAAGCCGCGATGCTTTTGAACGTGCCGAGATAATGTTGGGTCTTGCGGTTGTGGACCGGATGGTTTCTGTGATAGACTCCATACGCGATGCACTCAGGTCGAAACGCCGGATACGCACTACCGAGCCTGCGGGCAGTGGCCCGAAATTTGAGTTCTCCATCGATCCGTTCAGTTCGCGACGTCAGCTAAGTTTTGCCATTTATCCCGGTTTCTGATTATGCGATTGCTCTCTGGCAGAGTGTTGAAAAACACCGTACGGAGTGCGGGCAGGTTGCTGCTCCGCTCTCACTGTCATTCCTGCGAAAGCAGGAATCCAGGTATGTCAACAAGTTACTGGATCCCCGCTTTCGCGGGGAAGACGAATATCCTGACTATCGAATACGATAAATCATTTTCTCAACAGCTCTCTGGCCATTGTGTGCTGCTACTCCTCATGCTGCTGGTTGTGGGATGTGGACAATCGACAAAACTGGAGACTTCAGAGGAGCGGATATCCAAATGCCCTACGGCCGTAGTTTTGGATACTATCATAAGTGGCCGTATCCTTGGACAGCCTCTTAGAGCGCCGAGCGGTTTAGCGATTGACAAAAGAGGAAACGTCTACCTGACAGATACCGGAAACAGCAGGCTGATTCGATTCGATCGTGATCTTATTATCCAGCAGGACATAGGAGGACATGGCAGTGCGCCTGGCCTGTTCAAAGACCCCGTATTTGTTACAGTTGACAATGACCTGAATCTTCTGATAACCGATTTTGGCAACCGCCGCATCTGTCGTCATAATGCTCGTCTCCAGTACGTGGATGAGATCGGATTCCGAGACATTGATGACCCTCTGAAATTCGGTATGCCTTCCGGTGTGGCTGTTACACGGTACGGGGAAACCTGGGTGTGTGACACTGAGAATCACCGGATTGCCATTTTCGACAATATCGGGAGATTCGATCGTTTTGTCGGCGAGTTCGGTTATAGCGGGGGAGAGCTGAATTACCCACAGAAGATCGTCTCCGTACCCGGCGACAGGTTCTACGTCTGTGATGCCGGAAACTCCCGGGTAGTTATCTACGACGAGCAGGGTAATTTCGACGGCGATATCCTCAGCTATACATTTGAGTCGCCGCATGCCCTGGTCGTGCGCCCCGATGGTCTCATCTGGGTATTGGACGACAGGACGGGACAACTGGCGTGTGTGGATCCAACCGGTGATGTCTTGCTGACAGCAGGCCCGCTCATCCCCGGATGCGATAAGCCGTTGAGCAATCCGTCCGACCTGGCTTTTCTTACCGATGGTCGACTTCTTATTTCGGATACCGGCAATGATCGATTGCTGGTGTGCCTGGTGATGTTCGAGGACCAGTAGTCGGTCGGACCTATGACCTGGCGAACCGCCGGATTTCTGCTCATTGCGATTGTACTGATCGAATTCTCTTTTTCCGAGTGTGCGTCCGCGAGAGTGAGTCGCAGTTTTTCGGATGTGGATGTTCCCACCCGGCTGGAAACAGGTGCCTTGTTCATCTTTCAGAATTCGGATTCGCTGTATCTCAACGGACAGCTACTAAGTCGCGAACTCGATTACCGCTTTGTATCCGGCGCGGGGTATTTCGATCTGTCCGCGGTAACACTTGGTGTCGCTGATACGCTAACGGTTATCTACTATCCGGTGCCCGTCTGGATGCAGAAATCGTACGGGCGTTCTTTGCCGGAAGTATCTTCCACAACAGTGAGACCCCGACCGGTTCCTGATGAGAGTGTTTCTCGTTCCGGAAGATCTCATGGACAGACTGTCAAACTGTCGGGAGCCAAGTCGTTTCGTTTCTCAGCAAGATCGACCGGTGGTTCAGATTTTGGACAGTCTCTCGATCTGAACATCGCGGGTGAATTGTCTCCCGGCCTTGAGCTTTCCGGCTCCGTCTCTGATCGAGGGTACAACCCAACCTATGGCACAGCCAACAGTCGACTTGGTGAGCTGGACAAGATCAATCTTACTCTCAAATCAACTCGTTTGCGAATGCAAGTCGGAGACATTGCGATTAGAGGCGGACATGGATCTGCTGGAGAAAAATCAGTCTCGGGGGTCTCGGTTGATCTCAGTTTCCCTCGCTGGTATGTGCATGGTGCGGCAGCGCGGCCCCGTGGTCGGTTCGCAAGTTTTTCAATAACAGGCCAGGACGGTTTCCAGGGGCCTTACCAGGTAGGCTCCGGACACAACGTACGTGCTGTTGTCCCCGGTTCGGAGAGGGTGTGGCTGGATGGCAAGCAGCTTGAGCGTGGAGCAAACAAAGACTACATGGTTGACTACCCGACGGGACGGGTCACGTTCACAGTTGAGCATCCCATTGACAGCCGTAGCCGCATAGAAGTAGACTACGAACCGCAATCAATTGATTTTCGGGAGCAACTGCTCACGTTCGGAGGTGGCGTCAACGCGGGTGACTCGGCGCTTTTTCTCTCGGCAGAAGTTCTGCGCGAAGGAGATGACAAGAACCAACCACTGGCAGGGGATCTGTCAGATTCCGATCGAGCGATTCTTGCGGAGGCTGGCGACTCGGTGGCCATGCGTTCGGGTGTCACACCGGATACGAGCGGTGCCTACATCCTGGTTGTTGATTCTCTTCCCGATTCCGTATTTTCGTTTGTTGGTGTACCCGATGGGGATTTTTCGGTCCGTTTCAGCTATGCCGGACCCGGCAACGGCAGTTATCGTTTTCTGGGAGTAGATCGCTATGAGTATGTTGGCGCCGGTCAGGGAGATTACGTGCCGCAGGTAATTCTTCCGGTCGCTCAGCAGGCCGATTACTGTCAAGTTCTGGTCGGGAGCCAGACTGCCGTGTTCGGCTCATTGGTCGCAGACGTGCGTGCCAGTCGCACCGACGCCAACCTCTGGTCAAGTTTGGATGATTCTGACAACGACGCCTTTTTCTACTCTATTCGATCAGACAAAACCTGGCAGTGGTATGGGAAGGAGAACAGTCTGAGGTTCCAGCGGCGTGTCAGGCAGGCTGATTTCAATCTTAGAGAGCGTCTTGACCGTGCGGATTTTGCTCGCGATTTCATGATTCCCGTAGGTTTTGTTCGTGAGACTGACGAGACTCTCCACGAGGGGAGTGTAACGATCAGTCCGGTTAGTCATGTCTCATTCAATTCATCTGTCGGTGTACTGGATTTTACGGATCGGTTTGATTCGCGTCGGGGCTCAGCCGGGATACAGATAGCCCTGGGAGAGCGGGGGGAGTTGACTGTCGACTGGCGATCAATTTCCGCAGAACTTCATCAGGTTCCTTCGTCGGGAAATGGACAAGCTGACACCTATGCCGCCGGTGTTTTACTGTTGCCGCTGCCGTCGCTCAACCTGTCCTTTCAGTATGAACGCGATAGACGACTTCACCGGTATGAATCAGAGTGGACCGGGGCTCGGTTCGACCGGATGGAATTTGTCTGTAAGCATGGCAGCGGCTCAAGCGGAAATGGAGAGGTCCTGAAATACGAGTACTACGTCGAAGACTCACTTGCCGGATCGTGGGAACGAGCGCTGAAGCGACATCGCCTGTCGACTTCGGCCAATCGCCGGTTTGGGGATTTCAACTACGAGGCGTTCGTTACCTATCAGTTGCTTGAGCGAAGGGATAGTGAGGAAGGTAGTTTCCTTGGAAGATCAAACCTTCGCTACCATTCCGCCAGAAACCGTTTCACGCTGAACACTTCCTATACAATTTCCGATGAACGTCGCAATGCGCGTGGTATCACATATCTTCAAGTCGATCACGGTCTTGGTGACTACTCCCGTGAGGGTGACATCTATGTTCCTGATCCGGGCGGGGACTACATTGAGGTCGAAGAAATTCTCACAGACCAGGCTCGAGTGCACAGGGCAGAGAAAGCGTTCTACGTGAGCAAGGACTGGCATGGTCTGCGAATTCGGCTGTCGTCCAATGTCGAGGAAGAACTCAAAGAAGGCGGCAAACGCAGTATCGCATGGGTGCTTCCTTTTGTCACCGACGCAGACCAACCGTACCTGTATTACATGCGGCGTAACTCGGCTGTTGTTCATGCTTTGTCAGTGCAGGGCTTTTATGCCATCAATGTGAGACTGCTGCAGGATATGGATATCCGCGAAGCAGCCGGAACCACTCCCAAGCGTGATAACCTCAAGGGTGTACTCACGCTGAAACAGGTAATCAGCAGTAGCTACCTCGAGCAGGAGCTGGAGATGTTCCGTCTTGAGAGAGATCGCTATTACAGTGGTTCAGGACAGACCGATGGTTACAAACTGACTGTCGGAGTGCGACAGGCACTCACAGTCGGTGAAGTCAGCATCTTTGGAAGTTTTCGCCAGGCCCGCTCCGATCAAGCCGAGCGTTCAAGCATCTACTCCTCCACTGTTGGGTCACGCATTCGAGTGTTCAGTCAGGGCGAGTTTCGTACATCGGTGGAGTTCTACCAGCAGCAGTTCGAAAACGTGGACGGTGTACCATCCTATCAACTAACGGGCAACCGCGCCGGTGATAAGGGTGCTGTCTGGTCAGCGTCATTCGACTACGCCGTGAAAGACGGTTTGCGGATGAGTACATCTCTGACCGGTCGGCATTCAAACGACCGAACGGGGCGAGTGACCGCGAGAGGGGAGGTGGTGGCGCGCTTCTAAGCCGGACATGCGGACACTTCTCTTGACAGTGCTGCTTGCAGTTTTGCGAGTGATTTCGATTGCGTCGGTTGACATCAACTATGTCGGCCAATGCCCGGATATCGCGCCGGTAGTCGAGCGCCGTTTGGAAGTGTCGGCGCTTGCCGATGATGCCCAATCCTGGTGGCCGGATTCAGTGGTGACATGGCTACAACTGGATGGTTACCTGGATGCTGTTGCTTACTGGGAAAGTGGTCGTCTGATCGTGGCCGCCGGCAGACAGTGTCGTCTGAGAGAGATTGCGATTGATGGAGACTCATGCCGTGCGGTTTCTCTGGATCTTCCGTTTACACAGGCGAGCATCGACAGCGTTCTTTCTGAGATTCTTGCCAGCAGTCAATACGAATCCGGTCATTACTTCGCTCGTGCAACCGTAACTAATGTTGTTCGGTCGGGCAACGAGGTCAGTATTAGTGTTGAGATAAATCCGGGACCGCGAGTGAGCGTATCCGATTTCGTGTTCACCGGTCTGTCCAGATCCCGACCCGCCGTTATCCGAAAATACCTGGACATGGCCACCGGTGATTCGCTCACCCAGTCAGGGCTCAATCATGCTGAGCGAGACGCTGCTGCTATTCCATTCTTGCGTTTTCGTTCGCCTATCACAGTCCATCCGCGACCGGGATTCAATGAGGTCGATCTCGAATTCACCTTTGCCGAGAGGCCGCAGTTCTACTTGTTCGGTGGGGCAGGTTATGTTCCGGATGATCGGATCGGTCTGGTATGGAATCTGGACATGCAGTTGCGGAATCTGTTCGGGGGGGGCAGAGAGGTTTCGATTATGTCGGAGCGCCGGAAGAAAGATCGTTACCGACTGGATATCGGCTATCAGCAGCCTTTGTTTCTGTTTGGAGTCGGCCACCTGAGTTTCACTGCGTCAACCCGTGACTATCGGGATGATTTCTATGAGTTCAGTACGAGCGGAAGCTATTCTGCGCGGTGGAGTCATATTTTGACGACCGATCTTGCCGCTGGCTGGAGAAGAGTGGAACCCGCCGACAGCAGGGTATTGGTCGGTGAACGATCATATTCAGCTTACAGCTTGGAGTTTGCCATTCATCGTTCTACAATATCCCCCGCTCAGAATCCGATAGGCGGCACAACGCTCGATGCTTCAGTGACCTATGTTCACCGAAGCTACTCTGGCTCCGGGTCCGGTGGCGGAGCGTTCAACGAAACACGTGGGCGTTTTTCAGTCGGTGGATATCAGAGTCTGCTCGGTCGGTTTGCAGGACACGCGAATATCAACTATGCTGGAATCGAGAGCGAAGAATCCGAACTACCTTCTTCAGAGTTGATCTTTATCGGTGGGTCGGGAACACTTCGTGGTTACCGCAACGAGCAATTCGCCGCCCAACGCACGGCTTTTGGCACCCTTGAGCCACGTCTGCTATATGGCTCAGGCTATCTGTCCGTCTTCTGTGACGCTGCATATATCAATCGTCGGGTAGCAATTGCTGATGGGGGCTCTATGACCGAAGAATTGTGGCGAGTCGGATACGGTTTGGGAATAGTCTTGTCTGACAGCGTCCGTTCAGTAAGTATCTCGTTCGGTTGGGGAGAAGACAGCACTTTTGATGAGCCGCGTCTTTCGATCGAGTTCTCTTCGGAACTATAATTAGTTGACTGCCTATCGAAATGGAGCCTATAGTCTATGGTGTTGAGGGTTGTAGAGATCATACGTCTGACAAGGGCTGTAAACTGCCTGTTAGCCGCAGTGGGAGTGTGGATAGGAGCCTATCTTACATGGCTGGCGCCCGCCTACTATGGCCCGATGGTAGCATCGTTGGCTGCCGCGTTTGTGTGTGCGGCTGGAAATATCGTGAACGACATGGTCGATGTCGAAATCGATCGTATCAATCGTCCTTCGCGCGTTCTCGTTCGCGGGACAATCTCAATGAAAACCGCCCGCAATATGGCTATTGCGCTCAACCTGATAGCAGTTGTCCTGTCTCTGGTCGTGAGTCTGCCAGTAGCTATGATGGCGCTGGTCGCAATTGCCCTGCTGCTGGTGTACAACCTGTGGCTAAAGAAAGTACCGGTGGTGGGCAATATCGCAGTTGCATTGCTGGCGGGGCTGACGTTCCTGACAGGAGGACTGGCAGTTGATCCGGCACTTGCTTTTCGGTTACCCGGTCCGCTAATCCCGTTCGTCTTTGCCTTCTTTATGCACCTGGTCCGTGAGATTGTTAAGGATGTTCAGGATATTGAAGGTGATCGCAGAGCAGGGGTTGTTACATTTCCACAGGTCATAGGTGTTTCCGGCTCATTGCTGGTAGCCTTGGGACTTTTGTTGACGCTGGCGGTTCTGACCTATGTGCCAATTTTCGAAGGCTGGTTTGGTCGGACCTATGAGATTATCACGGTTTATCTTGTTGATCTGCCACTTTTGGCCCTGATGATATTCGTCTGGGGTAACCCAAATCGGTTGATGTTGGCGATTGGTTCGGCGGGTCTCAAAGCTGGCATGTTGCTGGGCCTGATAGCATTGGTACTGGCATAGTGAAAACTGAAACCAATTGAGCAGATACCAGTATAATCGAGGAGTAGCGGCGCCTGACCGGTTGTCATAACTAAGGGTTTGACAAATGGTTAAGCGTTGTGTAATAAAACCGGATTGGATTATGAACCATTGAGAATGAGACTGAACTGACTTGATTTCCCACCCACGTGCTATGACAGTTATTCTGGCCTTGTTGCTCTTGCCGGCAATGGTGCAGGCTGTCTCAGTGTCACAGTCAATTGACCGTGTCGAAATGGCATTTGAGGATACAGCTTCGGTTGAGATCACTATTACCTGGGATGGTTCGCCTACGGCCTACCGGTTCGATAAAGCTCTTCGGTTGCAGTGTGCCGGGCTGCAAGTTGCCAGGTTTTCCTCAAAAGTGAGTTCGACCGGTAGCGGTGTCGAAGAAACGACAACCAAGCTGTTCAGGTACGCTCTATCGCCGACGCTATCCGGTGTTGCTACGATTGAGCCTCTCACAATTGAGTTTGTTAGCTGGCCGGATTCGGTCGTTGGTACTCTGACCACCGACCCAATGACTGTTACCGTGGCGCAGCCGCGAGCGGTCACTCTATCCGAAGACGACAGTATCCCCCTCTGGCTTGTGTTTGTGATCGGGGTGGTTGTTCTTGGTGCGGTGTTTGTCGGTCTGCTGATATATAAGAGAAGGAAACCTAAGGAAGTGTTTTTCACTCCTACCCAGGCGTTCCTGAAGCAACTTACGGTTGTGAAACAGGAAGCCGGGAGTGATCTCAAGAAGTTCCAGACGGGATTGTATCAATTACTGACTACTTTTGTCAGTTTGCAGTATCAAATCAATCTCTCCGGAAAATCTGCCGAAGCGATAGCAGAGGAACTTGCGACCACAACCCTCAGTCCGGTGGCCAAAGAAAAAATCAGTGGGTGGTTGATTCGTGCCGAGAAGGAAAAGTTTGCTCCGGTGGCATCAACACCGGGAGAAGTTATTCGCCTTGAGGCGGAGGTCCGCGACTTGTTTGAAAAAATGTGACGAATATAGATACGAGGTTTGGAGGATCGATGGATATCGACATTCAGGAAATCCAGAAATCAGTTGAGAAAGAAGCCGCGTTTGTTGAACGGCTAACCGGCCAGATTAGCTCTGTAATTGTCGGTCAGAAATACCTGATCGAGCGATTGCTGGTCGGCATCCTGGCGGATGGTCATATTCTCATTGAGGGTGTGCCAGGATTGGCAAAGACACTCTCGGTCAGTACGCTTGCCGAGGCTATTCAGGCCAAGTTCCAGAGAATCCAGTTCACGCCGGACCTTCTCCCAGCCGATCTGATCGGCACCATGATCTATAACCCCCAGAAGGCGGAGTTCTCCGTCAAGAAGGGGCCGGTGTTTGCCAATATCATTCTGGCCGACGAGATCAATCGGGCGCCTGCCAAAGTGCAGTCGGCCCTTCTTGAGGCTATGCAGGAGCGCCAGGTGACAATCGGTGACACTACGTTCAAGCTGGATGAACCGTTTCTGGTGCTGGCGACGCAGAACCCGATTGAGCAGGAAGGGACATACCCGCTTCCGGAAGCACAGGTTGACCGGTTTATGCTCAAGCTCAAAATCAGTTATCCCAACCCTGCTGAGGAACGGGAGATCATGGACCGCAACGCTGCGGTCACCAAGTTTGAGGTCGAGCGTGTCATCACTACCGAGGACATTATTCATGCTCGGGAAGTAGTGCGGTCAGTGTATATCGATGATAAGGTTAAGGAGTACATTGTTAACATTGTGTTTGCCTCGCGCGAACCCGAGAAATACGGTCTTGCCGATGTGAAAGACCTTATCGCCTTTGGTGCCTCGCCCAGGGCAACAATATATCTCAGCCTTGGCGCCAAGGCTCACGCTTTCCTAAAGGGGAGAGGTTACGTGACGCCTGAGGATGTAAAAACTATCGGTGTAGATGTGCTTCGCCATCGCGTTCTGTTGACGTACGAAGCAGAGGCTGAAGAAATGACTTCGGATGACATCGTTCAGAAGATATTCAACACTATTGAAGTACCGTAGCCTTCTTAGATGATTCCAAAGGAACTATTCAAGAAGATCCGGTACATTGAGATCCGGACCAAGCGACTGGTGAACGACCTGTTCTCAGGTGAATACCATTCTACGTTCAAAGGACAGGGGATGGAGTTCGAAGAGGTTCGTCAGTACCAGCCGGGAGACGACATTCGTCTTATTGACTGGAACGTGACTGCTCGCACCGGCTACCCGTACATCAAGAAATTCCGCGAAGAACGGGAGCTGTCGGTGGTACTGCTGGTGGATGCGTCGTCATCAGGCCAGTTTGGAACGCGGGAGCGTTTCAAAAGTGATACTGCCGCTGAACTGTGCGCGTTGTTAGCCTTTTCTGCGATCAAGAACAATGATAAAGTCGGGTTGATAATCTTCACCGACCGCATTGAGAAATTCGTGCCGCCCCAGAAGGGTCGCTCACATGTGCTGCGCCTGATACGGGAGATTCTGTATTTTAAGCCCGAAGGCACAGGCACTGATGTAACCGGAGCCCTCGAGTACTTCAATCGCGTCATCAAGCGCAAGTCTGTGGTGTTTCTTGTGTCAGATTTCCTCTTTGAGAATTTCCTGAGGCCGGTCCAGTTGTCCAACAAGAAGCACGATCTGGTAGCAGTTAAGATTTCCGATCCCCGGGAGCTCAAGTTTGAGAATGTCGGGATCATCGAGTTGGAAGATGCCGAGACCGGCGAAGTGGTCGTGATAAATACCGGGTCGAAGAAGTTTCGACAGGAATTCGAGGCTCGTGCTTCCGAAGACAACGCCAATCTCAAACACGATTTCCAATTGATAAACGTAGACTTTATTAACATCAGGACTGAAGAGTCATACATTGGTCCACTCGTCAACTTCTTCAAGATGAGAGAAAAACGACATTGATGAATAAACCGGTAAGAGGACTGTTGGTCTGTGTTGCTATCAGTGCTACGGTAGCAATGTTCCTGTTGTCCTGCAGTGAAGCGGATCACTCGGAGCGTATAGAACAGCACAAGAGACTGGCCGGAGAGCTGCAGAGTAACAGGCTGTTCCGTGCTGCTATTGCCGAGTACGAGAAGGCACTATCTTTTGACGATCTTGATAACTTCCAACGTGCAAACATCAACTACCTGATAGCCCGCACCTACTATAGCGATCTGAAGGACTACAAGCATGCGGCGGCATATTACCTGCGCGCGAGGGAGTATGATCCGCAGGGCTCGTTCATGGCGGAAGCGTCCCGGAACCTGGTGGCGTCGCTGGAAAAACTAGGCAACGTGCTTGATGCCAAACGTCAACTCGAATCCGCAACTAACATTGACAATGCACCAGCCAACGATGATGATGTTGCCGTCGCAAAGATCGGCAGTCGCACCATATGGCTCTCTGAAATCGAGCATCAGATACTGGCGTTGCCTCCTGAAGTTCAGAAACGGTTCCTGGGGTCAGCAGCCAGGGTCGAATTCATGCATCAGTATGTGGGCGTGGAACTGCTGTACGCAGCGGCTATCAGAGAGGATTACCTGTCCGATCCGGACATCCAGCGGCAAAGGGAACAGATGCTCAAGCGGTTGGTTGTTGATCGTTTCGTAGTAGACAAAGTGATCCCGCAGATTCCAGTCGATACACTTGACGTCCACAATTTCTATGAAGCCAACAAGGATGAGCGCTACGGCGGCGTTTCTTATGATTCTGTGCGTGGCCAGGTCTATATGGATTATCAGACGGAAAAAGCCGAGGTAGCCTATAGCGAGTACATCAATACCCTTGTGCAAGCCGAAAACGTTGAGTTCCTGGATTACAACGTGAAGTGAAAGCTGCTTATCGCGCCATGACACGACTCTGTTTCATATTCATTCTTCTCTCGCTGGCTGTTTCCGCAGGCGCACAGTCGGAACCGGACACCGTTGCAACTCTGCCGGGGATTGAGATAGAGACGTCCGTGGATATGGCGGAAGCGTACATTGGCGATCTCATCACCTATACGTTGACAATCAGGTATGACACCACATACGAATTGATCCCGCCTCCGCTTGGAGCGAATCTTGGGGCTTTTGACGTTAAGGACTACCTGCCGGATATCGAAACAGATCTGCCGGACGGTCGCGCGGAAAGCCAGACCACTTTCCGGCTAAGCACATACACGACCGGCGACTACACAATTCCCCCGCTACCGGTTATCTTCACGCTGCCGGATAGTTCGCGAAAGATTCTACTGGCTGAACCCGTGCCGATCAAAGTGCTGTCGCTTCTTGAGAACGCCGGTGACTCGGTGGATATCAGGGGGCTCAAGGCCCAATATGAGTTTGAGCGAGACTATACAACGTACTACATCTGGGGGGGACTGGCATTCATAGTTCTGGTCGGAGCTATCGTGCTCTGGATGTACATTCGTCGGCGAGAACCTGAGGTTGTTCTTGATCTGCGCCCGCCGTGGGAGATTGCTTTTGAGAAACTGGCCTTGCTTGGCGAGACTGACCTGGTTGCCCAGAATCATCACAAGGAGTTCTATCTGGATCTGACCGAGATCGTGAGGGAATACGTCGGTCGCATCTACGAAGTTGACGTTCTGGAGATGACAACTGAGCAGTTTCTGGAATGTTTTGGCGAGGTCGGCCTTCCGGGGACGCTTCTTGACGATCTTTCGGAGTTCTTCAAACACGCCGATCAAGTGAAATTCGCGAAGCATATTCCAGCGAGAAACCGCACTGAGTCTGATCTCTCATTTGCCCACAGCGCCGTCGAAACTGTGCGCAAAGATTTCGAGTGCCGTCAGCTGCCGGAAACTGTCATCAATGGCATCGGCAATCCGGAACCGCCCAGAACCGAGGAGGTGCCGTCGTGAGCAACCTTGAGTTTTTCGGTTTGAACGTTAACATCTTTGATGTTATTGATT
>Ga0164310_10001264_pt1 | contig 14163 bp, 9 predicted proteins | sample GuaBasSedimGuay1_FD_121795 | JGI IMG/M metagenome (GOLD analysis project Ga0164310, IMG submission 121795) | Subseafloor sediment microbial communities from Guaymas Basin, Gulf of California, Mexico - Guay1, Core 4569-9, 0-3 cm | ecosystem: Environmental > Aquatic > Marine > Hydrothermal vents >... | reverse complement strand
GAGTAAATATGTGACATATATTGCTTTCATATCATTGTCCACCGTCCTGTACTTATTCACATCATCCGGTTTAGCATCAGAGGGTGAGCCATATTATGAGCCGGGTGAGATAGTCCCCACACCTGTTCCAGTGGAGGTTGTAAAGAGAGCGGTGATGGCTGATTTATGGAGTCCTTATGTAGATTGTGATTTATTCCCTATCTATGATGAGAATGACATACCGGTTGAGTATCTGGTTCTTATGTATACTGAGGATACAAAAAGATTTGACAGTATGTGGGAGATAATTGAGTGGATAGAGCCGTATTTTGATAAGTGGAGGGCTATTGACCTGGAGAGGGTAGCATTTGAGATAGAGCAGTCGGAGTTCTGGGTATCACACAGAGGGTTATTATCAAAGGAGGAAGAGAGAGAGAAGAAAAGGGAATTTCTTATAAAGGCAACTGAGATTAAAGAGAGGTTAAAAGAAGCATGGTGTGAGTTGATAGATTATGGCAAATATGGATATGGTTTTTTTAGGGGAGTTTATGAACTCTATCCAGGGTTTACTACAGGACTACATAGTGGATGTATCCCACCGCTCTTTATTTTTTATAAGGAGGCACTTGAGAAGGTTAAGGAGGAGTATGGGACTGATGATGTGGAGTTTGTATGCTTAAGGTCTTTTGGTTATGGAAGCAGGGGTTGGGAGTTCAGAGCGGATAATAAGAGAATATATGCTTCAGTGATATTATTGGGAGAGGGAAGGAAACCAAGGGGTAGGATATATATTAAGGAGATAACACCTGATATGATTTCACCCTACTGGGAGCATTACAGACCTAAAGAGATGAATAAGGATGCATGGGAGAAATACGGGGGTGAATAAGACATACATGGTAATAAATCTGAGATAGAATTTTATCTCTATTCGTATATATCCTATTGAAATTCTCCTCTTTATTTTATATTATCAGTTTTAACAGGGGAGGTACCCAAGTGGCCAAAGGGGGCAGACTGTAAATCTGCTGGTGATTACCTTCGGGGGTTCAAATCCTCCCCTCCCCATTATAATAGAGGTGATATATGAGAGCGTATGTTCTTATTGAAGTGGAGTCGGGGAAGGTGGAGGGTGTTTTTCAGAGCCTGAAGAACATAAAAGAGGTTGAGCGTGTAGATGCACTTCTTGGTCCCTTTGACCTGATTGTGTTTTTAGAGGCGGAGCCATACAATATAGGAAGCATCGTGTTGAACAACATACAGTCAATAGATGGCGTGAAAAAGACCACAACCTGCAATGTGATAAAGATAAGGGAGTGAATTATTAAGCGGGAGTAGCTCAGTTGGTAGAGCATCAGCCTTCCAAGTTGATGGTCGCGGGTTCGAGACCCGTCTCCCGCTTTTCTTTTTGTTCTAGGCAATATTAGTTATGAGAAGGATTATCTACTCAACAGAGTAGGAGATTAGAGAATACACCATACTCTGGTCCATATTGTCAAATGGTGTTGGCCAATCAACGACCTTCTCTTCCTTCACCATACCGATGTAGGGTTTAAACCATATTGTGTCTGTGACCTTCATATCTATATCCCCCCAAATGGTGCAATGTATCAATATGATGTAAGAATAAACAATTTTGAAGCACTGGCTGAAATAACCTGCGGGAACCTTGATGTCATCTACCCCCACAACCTTGGCGCTTACAGTCATATCAACGAAATCATCAAACCCATCACTGTCAATGTCGTTAGTCCTTGTGTTCAAAAGCATTATTGATGACGGATTGATGTTCTTTGCTCTTGATATAGTCCATGAAGCACCAACTCTGAATGGGTATTTGTATTGTATTATACCCCTCTCATATTCCTCATACTGCAGGACTTTTCCACCGTTTTCCTGCAAGAACCCATTTATAGTAATATTGCCCGTCCTATCATCATAGAAGAAGGTTCTTATTATGTTTTTTGAGTAACTCCAGGTTGAACCAATCTCTGTAGTTAGCACGGCGCACTTCTTGCCCATCACATCCTTCTCACCTGTGATAGCCATTACCGCTTTACTTGTTGCATTGAAAGAGCCAACCTGACTGGTGATTTCGTATATCCAGTATGAACCCACATCAATGGGAATATATGAAGAATGTGCTGATTGGTATAGTATAGGTATAAGAAATATTGAGAATACAAAAATGGCTATGGTATTGCATTTGTTGAGCGATAATTTGTTTATAGATAAGTTTATACAATACATCTTTTTCAAGATGTCTATTGTAATTTTGTTTTTTGAAATCAATTTAATATCCTTAGTTTTGTCTTCATAACATATCCCATATAAATTTATCACATTTTCACTATGATTTGATATCTTGATTAATGAATGTATCTGTTATCTTTTTTAAAGGAGGTAAGCCCCGGATTTGGAGCCGGGGCTTTAATAGAGGTTATGCTTCTATTTGTTTGATATGACTACCATAGAGTTCAGGAGATTTCCGTGAACGCTTCCAATGTCCTTTCCAAGGTATCCCTGCTCCCCGAATGTGAACGGGCATATAAATGGCTTATCACCAATATTACTCTTAACCTTTGGTATTATCTTTTCTACTTAGACAAGAGCAGAACAAAAGACAAGGATGGATATTATTAGGATTTGCGTAATAACTATCTTATTACCGATTTTACTGAACATCCCTTTCATAACACAATTATTACAGTTTATTTCCCTTACTTAGTTCAATAACTTTTTGTTCTTAGACGGTTTAGTTATTGTTTTATTATTGGTTTTTTTCTTTTTTGACCACCTTTTGTAAATATTTCATTTGATATTTTTAGAGTTAACAATATAAAATTAACCTGTTATGAAATGCAGATACTGCGGTTTTGAGAACCCAGAGGCAATGAGATATTGCGGTAACTGCGGCATGAAGTTGGTGGATGAGAAAGGTGGGGAGATAAAGAATGTTACAGTCCTCTTCGCCGACATAAGTGGTTTCACCACAATTGCTAAGAAACTTGATGCTGAGGAGACGAGGGAGATGTTGAACACCGTTTTTGAGGTTGTCTCAAGAGCGTGTGAAAAGTATGGCGGAACAATTGATAAGTTCATCGGCGATGAGGCGCTGGTTCTCTTCGGTGCCCCTATATCCACCGAAAACCATATAGAAAGAGCCATAAGAACCGCCATAGAGATAAATCAGGTTATCTCGGAGATGAAGGGCGTCTTCCCGGTGAATGTCAGAATGCATATGGGGATTCACTCCGGCAAGGTGGTGATAGGTGAGGTGGGTGGAGAGGGGGTGAGGGATTATACAGTTATAGGCGACACAGTGAATCTGGCTTCAAGGTTGAGGGATTTGGCGCCACCGGGTCAGATATTCATAAGTGAGGAGACCGCAAAGAGGGCAGAGGCGTTTGTTGAGATGGAGTTCATCAAGAGGACCACGATAAAAGGTATTCAGGAGAAGGTGAATGTTTTCAGAGTCCTTGGACTGAAGAGGAAGAGGGGGAAGGTAAGGGGTATAGAGCAACTGCAAGCACCGATGATAGGCAGAAAAGAGGAGATGAAGAGATTGACATATATTCTGAGGACGGTGACAGATGAGAAGAAAATGAGGGTAGTATTTATTGAAGGTGATGCTGGGATAGGCAAATCACGCCTGTATAATGAGTTTATATCTGCCGCTGGAGGGGTGAAGGTTTTTCAAAGTAGATTTCTCCCATTCGCCCAGGAACCTGATTTTCCTTTGAAGACCTTGCTCAGACAATACTTTAATCTGAAAGAGTTTATGACAATGGAGGACGCATCTGCTTGCGTAGAAAGGGGATTGAAGGGACTGCAAAATCTGCCACCGGATGCTAAAGAAATAGTTCTAGGGTTTCTGTTCTATGAGAAATACTCAAAAGATGATGATTTTGAGACCTATCGGCAAGAAGTTCTCTCAATTGCTGAGAAGATATTGAGGTCAGAGGCAAAGAGAGTTCTTATTATTGGTGTTGAGGACATTCACTGGGCTGATGTAATCTCACTCAATTCATTTGAGCACCTCATAAAGTTCCTTGTTGATACACCCATTATGTTCATATTTATGAGTAGACCCACCTTTGAGGTGCCAACAGTATCAAGATGGAAAAATAGCATTATGAATTCAGTTATTTCAGAGAAGATAGACCTATTACCGCTTACAGACGAAGATTCTGCCAAATTTATATCTAAACTGCTTGAGATAGAGAGATTACCTCTCAGTGTTAAGAACAAGATACTCAAAAAAGGCGGGGGTAATCCACTGTTTATTGAGGAGTTGTTAAAAACCCTGATGGAGAAGGGTTATATATACCTTGAAGATGGTAAATACCTCGCAAAGCCCGATATAATGCAATTTGAAGTTCCGGATACAATAGGGGACATCGTCCTGTCCAGGGTTGACAACCTTAATTCCAAGAACAAGAGGGTAATCCAGACCGCTTCAATAATTGGAGATGTATTCTGGGATAGACCGCTTGATTTTCTACTCTCTATGGATACCAGCGATGCGTTGGAGTTCTTGATTGTTAGGGATTTTATTAGTGAGAGAGCACAGTCATCATTTGAGAATGCTAATGAATATTCGTTCAAGCATGTATTATTGCAGGAGTCAATATACGAAAGTATCTTAAATAAGGTGAGGAAGAAATCACACAGGGAGTTCGCCAGATGGCTATTAAGGAACTATCCTGACAAGGAGAGGCAGTTTGCATCACTTCTTGCTTATCATTTTGAGAAGGGTGAGGAGTTTGAAGAGGCGGTTAAGTATTATAAATTGTCTGGGGACCTGTATTCAGAGCAGTCCGCTCCCCAGAAGGCGATTGAGTCATACAACAAGGCGTTGTTCTATATAAAGAAGTTAGACATCTGTAAGGATATACAATGGGAGGTCTATGATAGGTTAGGAGTTCAATTTAGGTATATCGGTATGATGAGGGATGCGCTGGAGGCATTCAGGAATGCTATATCCTATGCAGATGATGCGTGTAATATCGCTCGCGTGAAGTATGATAATGCCTGTGCACTTCAGGAGATGAGCAGATACGATGAGGCGATTGAACTATTGCATGAAGCACTTGTTTATGGTGAAGGGGACATCAGATTAAAGATGGATGTTTATCAAGAACTGCTCTGGGTCTATTATCTCAAGGGCGATATAGAGCGTTCGCAGCAAAATGTTGAACAATTAAAGGAACTAATAGAAAGGTATGGAGATGTTCTATCTGGTGATGAGGTGGAGAGGCGGTGGGCTGGGTTATATGACAGGTCGGGGATATTGAAGGGTCATAGAGGAGACATAGCAGGTGCTATTGAAGAACTGAAGAAGTCCCTTGAGATATATAAAAAGCAGAATAATATTAATAAGGTTGCTGTTATATACAATAACATAGCTACTTACTATGGTTATCAGGGCAGATTGTCAGATGAGCTATCTATGTTAAAAAGGTCTCTTGAAATAGATGAGAAGATAGGAAGACGGCTCGGAATTGCTGTTACCTATTATAATATCGGCTTATGCTATCTCTTCCTAAATGACCTTGAGAAAGCAGAGGATTACTTTAATAAGTATCTCGCTCTCAATAAACTCATTGATAATAAACTTGGCGATGGTTATGGATATAGAGGTCTTGCAGGGGTTTATCTACAGAGAGGGAATCTTAAGAAGGCGTTAGATTATGTTGACCAGTCCATTAAGATATTTAGTTCTCTCGGTAGCACATACCTTGAGAATGTAACAAAACTCCTTAAGGCATCAATTCTCATCAGTGATAATAGAGCAGGTAAGGCAAGGAACATAATAAAACAGGTGGATGAATATGCTAAGAAGGCAGATAATCCTACAGTGTGGGGCGAGCTGTTCTTTGTAAGAGGGAAACAAGCATATATAAGTGGAAAACTTGAAGAGTGTGAGAAATACCTTGATAAGGCAGAGGTGGCGTTTTTAGGCATGAATGATATTTGCATCCTGGGGGATTTATACATTGAGAGGATAAAACTCTATGAGAAGAAGAAGGATATGAAATCGCTGACGGTCTATAAGGATAAACTTGAGGAATGGGTGAAGAAGATATTGGAGGGCATAGATGACTATGAATTAAAGAGCAGATTTCTTGAGAAAAGAGAGCTTCAGGGTTTGATTTAATGTGTATGATAATAATTTATTAGGAGAGATAGGATATACAAGTTTATATATTTAATTGTTTTACTTATTGTGTAGAGTGGTTTTTTCAGTATATTCGTCTGTTTTGTTAATTCAACTTTAGTGTAATGTTAAGAATAGTTATTATATTTTTTACCTTTATTGCGTTGTTACCGCCTCATTCAATATCTGAAGTCCATATAATCCCTGCCCTTCCTGAATTCGTCTTATTTGATGCCAAATCTCTCATAACATCACCCTTAAATTTCTCTTCTTCAGATTGGCTATATGCCGGTCTGGGTGCTACTACTGTGGCATTGTCAATGCCTTCCGATAGGTGGGTTAGAGATGAAATGGAGAGGGGTAAGCCATTGAGGACACCACCCACTATAAGATATGGAGACATAGCCAGTTCACCGTATATGCTGGGAGGCATTCCACTTGGAATGTATTTAATAGGTGAAGCAATTAAGAACGATGACCTTCGCCTTGTCGGCATTGAGGGGCTTGAAGCAGTTATTCTATCAGTGGGTATTTCTATGTCACTCAAGTTCCTAATAGGTAGAGAGAGACCATTATATTCTGATTCGCCATTTCACATCTGTGGTCCTCACACATTTTCCGATGAGCATCTATCTATGCCCTCAACCCAGACAACAGCATTCTCAGCACTTGCTACTGTTATAGTCAAAAGAGCAAAATCCCCCCCTCTCCTTGACCTTATGCTTGTGTCCTGCGGGATGGTGGGTGTAAGCAGGATGTGGCACAGCGAGCACTGGTTATCTGATATTGTATTTGGTTCTATACTTGGATATTCAATTGGAAGATTTATTGTAAAAAGGCATGATGAGGGGTCTTCTGAAGGGGAGAAGAGATTATTAGAATATGACCTGTTCTAATGTGCTTGATAGAGTTTAATTATTTGGATTTCTTGCCTTATTTTGTAATATTATAATGATGGCTATAAGTAGTTGTTTGAGGTAGGTATAATTTGCGATTTTTTATCAACACTATTCTTGTCTCTCTCTTAATATCTCAAGCTATACTTGCTGAAGATGCGATAATAAAACTGAAGGATGGAACTGTTATTAATGGCGAAGTATTAGAGGAGATAGGAGAAAAGTTTATAAAGGTTAAGACAACGGAAGGTAATTACATGACCATTAATATGGATGAGGTTTCTACAATAACATACACAGGTCTTGAGGAGAGAGAGCCGAGTGCATCTAAGTTGGATTATCTCAATGTCTTCCGTGTTGGTTTCTTAACCACTATTGGAGGTTACAGAGATAACCGGTGGGGAGAAAATGAGGTATTCTTGTTTAATTACATTATGACCCTTTCTTACAAGACATATTCAATAGGTCTTGGAGCTGGATTTACTATTGGAGGATATACTGATTCAACTCTACCACTGTATTTTGATTTCCACTACTTTTTCCAGTAGGTAAAACGATAATTCCAAGTATATTTGTTGATGCTGGATTTTACTTCGCAGGTGAAGATGAAGGTGGAGGTGGACTATTATTTGGTGGTGGATTTGGAGTAAGGATTGGTGAAAATAGAGTAAGAATGGATTTAGAGCCGGTCTATATAGGAATGCATCATACAGAAACAGAATGGGACTGGTATAATAACAGACGTGTAAGTAAATCGGGTATTATTCATCAGGTTGGCTTCCGTGGTGGTGTCTCTTTTTAGTTAAGCGGTTTCATTTAATTCAATTATTGAGCATTTTTTTCTTTTCGTTCTTTTCTCTTAGAAATTATCGTAAAATTACATTTAACTTCTTTAATACCTGAGATGTTTGAATATGGCAGTTGTTGACAGTGAAGCGTGCATTACTCTTGGCATTGACATAGGCGGAACAGGGGTGAGATATGGCGTCTTCAAGGGCGACAAACTCATAGAAGATGGGCATCTCCCCTCACACCGGGATGAAGAGCCGGAAGCACTTGCTGATGAACTATCACGGCTTATCCTTGATAAGGACCCCGATATATGTGGCATCGGTGCTCCTGGAATGGTTGCACCATGGGATGGCGTTGTTCGCTACCCTCCAAACTTCCCGAGATGGAGGGAGTTTCCTCTCAAGAAGGTGCTGGAGCAGAAGACGGGTAGTGATGTTTGGGTGGTCAATGACGGGGTAGTCAACCTCCTCGGAGAATGGAGATATGGCGCCGGCAGGGGCTATAACAATGTGTTGATGCTCACCCTTGGCACCGGTGTGGGGGGCGGGCTGGTGGCAGATGGTAGGGTGGTGTGGGGCTCTGAAGGTTGCGGTCTTGAGGTGGGGCATATTTCAATCAACCCTGATGGTCCAAGGTGTCGGTGTGGCAACTATGGCTGTGTGGAGAGGTATATTGGTGCAGAATATATCATTGAGAGGGCGGTGGGGCTGATGGGTGAATACAGTGGGTCAGTTCTTTCTGGTAAACAAGACCTCACACTTCTGGACCTGGCGGATGCGGCGGAGGGTAGGGACTTGCTTGCTCTTAGGGTATGGCGACAGACGGGTGAGTATCTCGCATACGCAATTGTATCGTATATACACCTATTCGCTCCTAAGATAATAGTGATAGGCGGCGGAATTGCGAATTCATATCGGTTCATGAAAGGTGTGGTAGATGAGATTCTTTCAGAGCGGGTGATGATGTATGAGAGGCGGGGTATTAAGGTATGTCAGGCAGAACTGGGCGAGATGGCTGGCGTATATGGTGGTTATATCCTTGCCACCAAGGGTGAAGGTTTGTGGCACTTCAGTGAGTAAGTAGATTAACCCCTATTAAGCATATCTATAAGTTTCAGGGCGTTCTCAACTGCATAGCCCCTTTCGTCATTGTCAAAGTAGCAATATACCTCTTTACCGTCGTCTGACCAGTTTGAGATATTATTCGCCCATTTGGAGAGCGCCTCCGTGTTATAACTCCCCCTATAGGGACCGTCTGGACCGTGAAGGCGAATATACACCAGGTCGGTTGTAACCACTTCAGGTGACAGGAAGCCATTAAAATCGTATATGCATAGTGAGGCGCCATATTCAGAGAGCAGGTTATATGTCTTCTCGTCAAGCCATGACCTATCCCTGAACTCAAAGGCATAGCGATGGTCTTCTGGTAGAATTTCTATAAATTCCTTGAGCCGTTTTAGATTTATATGCCAGCGGGGTGGTAATTGAAAAAGGATTGGTCCCAGTTTCTGTTTCAGTGCTCTAACGCACTTGAGGAAATTGTCAACTGGTTCAAAAGGGTCTTTCAGCTTCTTCATATGGGTTATATATCTGCTCGCCTTGACGGAGAAGACGAAATCGTCGGGAGTGGATTCCCTCCACTCAATAAATGTCTTCTCCTCCGGCAATTGATAGAATGTGTTGTTTATCTCTGTGGTGCAAAAGTGTTTAATGTAGAAGTTCAGGTAATTCTTACTTAATAGGTCATCGGGGTAGAAGACACCTCTCCAGTGTTTATAGTGCCAGCCAGAGGTTCCAATATATGTTCTTCTCTCTGTGCTCATCTCAACCCTTATTTACTTTTTTATCCTTCTCTTTCTCCCACCTGTCCAGTATATTTATGACCTCCTTGTCGGGAACATCATACCAATAACGATAGACCTGTGCCACCGCCCTGAAATATGGTGGATTCGTAAGCACCACTATCTCATCCACCATCCTACCTATCTGGTTTGCCACCTCCTCACTGGAAACCGGTGATGCGACTATAATCTTGCCGGCGCCTTTGCTTTTACACAGTATAATGCTTGCTATCATAGTGGAGCCCATTGCTATTCCATCATCAACCAGTATAACCGTCCTGCCCTTGATGACGGGAAGGGGTCTTCCACCCCTTAATGCCCTTACCCGTCGCACAACCTCTCGCTTCTGCTCCTCAATCACCTTCTCCACCTGGTCTTCTGATAGCCATCTTTTAGCATCCTCAAATATGAATGCACTGCCATTCTCAGCGATGGCACCGAAGCCCGCTTCGGGATTATGGGGCAGTGGCAGTTTTCTGGTGACCACGATTGAAAGGTCAGCATTTAAGTATTTCGCAACTTGATAGCCGACCTCCACGCCGCCTCTGGGTATGGCAAGAACCAGCACACCTTCGTTCTTATATTTCTCAAGTGCCCTGGCGAGCTTCTCCCCTGCATCTGTTCTGTCTTCAAACATTCTGTAACCCTATGCGAAATTACTGGCTTTTTAATTGCAGGTGTTGATTGCAGTGTATTTTCTGAACCCCAACCTTATTTGTAAAAGTTATGTCGTGATTAAAATTTCAAGTCAGATATTTATATGCTCACCTAAAAAATACTTATGGTCAATTGAAAGATTACAAATAAAGATAATAACATATCCTTATATCAGATACAAATCTGTAGCGTTGTTATAGGATATAGTGAATATTTGTTAAAACTATGACATTGATGAGTGGAACGATTATGTTATCAGGGAATACGATTGGATGTCTTCTGATAGCATATCATAAGAATCCTCGTAGGAAATTCAAAACGGGTTTATCTGAGGTCAGTATCTCTTTATAATATTTCTAATATTTCTGCTTCTACAATCTTATATCATCCTAATTTATCTTATGTCATCCTACTTTGTAATCAAGATAACAAGAACTAAATTTTCTCCTCATACCTCCATAGTGAGTGGAACTTTTCAGCCCAGGATTTATATACAGTGCCAATAAATATTGCTCTGATGGTCTTCTCATTGGCGATAAGGGAGAGATACAGGTGTCCCAGAACCATAGCGACGAAGACAGATGCTACGATTGCGTGTGTACTATGTATGAATTGCCATGGATTATCCATCAGTGCCATCATAATACCTGTGATAATCATAATTAAGCCGAAGATGACTGTAAGCCAGAAGTATATCTTCTGACCGGCGTTGAACTTATGGGATGGTATATCATCTGTTTTCCAGAGGTATCCTCCCAGTGATTTCAGCCACTTCCAGTCCTCTTTCTTGAAGGTAGAGTCCTTAACCCACATTATGAAAGTAATTACAATTGAGACCGTGAAGACCGCTCCAAATATGTAATGCCAGTTGCTCATAGTATCCATTCCACCGAATACCCAATCAGCAAAGAAGTTTGGAGCGAACATCCTTGAAAAGCCCGTAATTGTCAGCATTACAAATGATATGATATTTAGTAGATGTATAAACCTCTGGAATCCACCGTGGCGAATCACAGTGGGTCTTTCACCCTCTGCAACATAGACCTTCTTCCTCCCAAAGGCGATAAAATGAATGAGTGATGCTCCGATGATTATCAAGGTCAACCATAAGAAGAATGGCTTGACGAATGTCTCTCTTATAGCGTGGAGGTTAACCTCAGAGAGACCATAGTTAAGATTCGCATACATTGGAATAAAAGCATCAGCACCTTCGCCTATACGAACCCTGGTCTTGCCAAAGAAGAAATGTGAGCCGGGTGCGTGGCAATCGGTGCAGGAGTTACCGAGGGCTTCCTCTGCTGGTGAAACATTGTGAGAGAGGGAGAAGTATATTGGTATCTCTCTTAAAACAGCATGGGGGTATTTCTCTCTTATCTTTTCTGTTAGAGCGGACATCTTCTCATCGGTTATATCTCCGATATCAAACATACCATTGCCGTTTTCATCGCTGGTGAAGTTGGGGATGGTATTCGCAGCAGAGACGATGTCTTCTGTGGGTATCGGTTTTCCATGGTAGTAGGTGGTAGTTCTGTTCTCCTCGGTTATCTTGACGCTGTCTCCACTATCCTCTTCATAGCCGACATCCCACCAGGCGACCACAGGAGTGTTGAAGGGCATTATCTTCGCCCCGGGGTCGGTTCTATCACAAGGACCCGGCAGGTATGGACGCCCATCTTCATCCATTCTTGATTTTCCATTGAACCAGGCGTATGTTGGCTTAAATCCCTCAATATCCTGGAAAGAGAAACCACCAAGTGCATATTCATCCGGCTTCATCTTGCCACCCTTCCAGACCACAGCTCCTCCCACCTTGTTCTCTCCTATTGACCAGTCCATGTAGTCAAATGCGGCAAATTCAATATAGGGGATATGGCAGGTCTGGCAGGAGATTTTCTCTAAGTGGTCGGAGGGGAACTTATCGTGGTCGTAAACGGGTGCTCCAAAGGTATTGTTATTAGAGTGGCATTCACTGCAGTTTAGGAATCCTGCATAGTCAAGGCTTTCATGCTGTGTGCAATCTGTAATACCGCCTTTAGCAATCTGATGCCCTCTGAATGCTGAGTGGCAGTCAATACATTTCAACCCACCTTTGAAATGCACATCGCATTCATAACACCAGAAAAATCCTCGCTTGTAGATATCGCACTTCGGTTTTTTAAACAGAACATCAAATCCATAAGCATTCTTTGTCTCTTTCACAATTGTTAATTGGTCATACCTCTCCCCACCATGACAATTATTGCAATTACTGTCCGTTGGTGGACCAATAGCAAATGGTGTGTGTGTTCCAGTATAGTTTCCATCACCATCATAAAAACCCATCCCTGCTGCATTTGCTATCTTAAATCTGCCGGCTACGATATTCTTATTCCTGGCGAGGTGGTCATATCCAAATTGTTGATGACACATCATACAGCTTGCTTCAACAACATTATTGTCAGCAAATCCACCCTCGGTATGACGCTCACCATTCAGGTCAAGTTCCATAGGTCCTGCACCCGGGTGGCATATACCGCAACTCTTTGTGTATTTATAATCGTCAAAGGTCTCACCACTGGGGTCTATTCCTGCACTCACGAATTTATTGGGCAAAGCACACCATTTACTATACATGCCCCAGTCGTTCTCATCATAGCATGGATGGTTCTTTGGTAAATAATGTGACCTGCCCTGCTGAAAATGATAGGCACATATAATCTGCTCATAGTTATGACAACCTGACGAGGTGCAGGTCATCTTGGTGCTGAATGGGTTATCCTCTGACGGAGGGTTTATACCGTCCATTCCAAGTAGGTAGTCGGTAATATCAATATGGGCGGCTGTTTCACCCTCTTCTTTGCTCAAACCAGAAGTAATAATGACGCCAATTATTATTGCAAATGAAATATACCTATTCATCATAGTCACCCCTTATATAAATACTCTTATCAAGATAAAACAAACCTATAAATATATAAATAAATCCTCTGTAAAAGTCAACTATTTTTAAAATTGAAATCCTGATTGAGTAGCGTCCTATTCTAATGTTTACCTTAACAAACTAATTAAATCTTTCTTATGACGAGAGGATGTTTGTGTATCTAAAGAAGGTTTGTGTGCCAACTGAGCTGATACATTTTCTTATTGAGACGCACGAACTATCCCCAGTTAACGCACTGACCGCAGAATAGAGAGGTTAAACCACATCCTGCGCTGGTTTGACACATAATTAATAACAAGAAAGAGAATAACGAAATACTGGATTAAAAGTAAACCTTAATCAAGGTGGCAGAACCTAATATGATGGTTGCTATGCCTATGAATAGTTTAAGCCAGTTGGTGGATATCTTACTTACAATCCAGGCGCTGGGCATGGTAGAGATAAAGGCACCCATAGCAATTGGAATTGCCAGACCCCAGTTAATACTTCCTTTTATAATGATATAGAGAATAAGACCAACTGCACAGGTAAGACCTTCAGCCAGGGAGGTTATTCCAACAGCGGGTTTGCTATCCATCCCAGCAAGAATCTGCCCGCCTGTGACAAGCGGACCATATCCGCCTCCGCTTATTCCCTTATTGAATGATGCAAAAAGCCCAAGCCCAATTACTCGCTTCCATGAGAATTTAAATCTTCTTCTGAGAGTGAATATGATTACCAGCCCGATTGCGAGCACCAATGCTCCAATATACGTCTTGAGCCATAGTCGTGGTATGTTTACTGCGATGAAGACAGCAATTGTGGAACCCACCACACTGCATAACGCAAGAACCATTGCTACATTGAGGTGACTGCTTCTACGCTTCAGATTGACATTGCCGAAACTGTGGTGGAAGACCGCAGCAGATAGACCTGTAAT
>Ga0164310_10001262_pt1 | contig 14171 bp, 12 predicted proteins | sample GuaBasSedimGuay1_FD_121795 | JGI IMG/M metagenome (GOLD analysis project Ga0164310, IMG submission 121795) | Subseafloor sediment microbial communities from Guaymas Basin, Gulf of California, Mexico - Guay1, Core 4569-9, 0-3 cm | ecosystem: Environmental > Aquatic > Marine > Hydrothermal vents... | reverse complement strand
TCTTTGCCTGAGACTTGCTCTTGAAAAAGATGAAAAAGGAGAAATTTTCAATGTTGTGAGTTTTATCTGTCGAATCGAAGAATTATATAAAGAAATTGCAAAACAGCTTGGTGTTGAAGAGCCGAAAAAGCATGTACCATATTTCCTTGCTTATCTTGTTGCTTTTCTTTCTGAAAAATTTGCAAAAGAGCCATCATTAACAAAATTCAGAGTAAAATCTTTTGGCACAACCAGAAGAATAAGCTGTGAAAAGGCAAAGAAAAAGCTGGGCTATAAGCCGGGCTATGATTTAAAGGCAACAGTTAAGGATATGGTTGAATGGTACAAAGGAATTAAAGAAGAAGGGCAGAGAGCAAGCTTTTGATTTCGTTATCTATCCTGCTTTCATCAAAATCAAATTCTCTGAGGAGATGGGCATTGGCGAGAACAGTATCTCTTATTTTTTCCTGGTTCAACTCTTCCGCTTTGAAACCACTTGCCTTCCAGAATAAAAGGCGTTCTATCAGAGAAAATGCAATTATTTCCCTCAGGTTCCTCACTTCTTTATTTGTGAAGAAAATTATGCCTGTTTTATCACTCTGCCTGTAAACCATTTTTGTTGCCACTCCATATAGCCCGCCAGTGTGTCCAATGTATTTTTCCCCACCAATTTTCCATATCTGGAATCCCAGACCATATTGAAAATTGTATGTATTGCTAGGATACTGCACAGTATGCATTTCATCAACACTATCTTCATTTAAAATGCGTACGCCATCGTAAACGCCACCGTTCATATGAGCAATCAAGAAGCGGGATAAATCAATGACATTTGTTCTCAGCCCTCCCGCTGGATAGTCAAGGATGCCATAATGGAGGAGAGGCCAGTATTCTCCACGATAATATATGTAAGGCACGGCCACTTTTCTTGCATCCAGATTGGATAATCTGAAGCTCGAGTTTTTCATTCCCAATGGCTCAAAAATATTCTCCCTGCAATATTCTTCAAAGGATTTTCCAGAAACTATTTCAACAAGATAGCCGAGCACACTATAGCCTACGTTTGCATAATACATCTTTTCTCCCGGCTTATAATCGCTCCATACCTGTGGCTTATAATGAATTTCTCCAGGAACAAGGTACTGCTCCAGCCATGGATATGGATAGCCTTCCACCTCCAAATCTCCAGGAATATAGGAATAGAAAGCTGGTGGATCTTCAGCCAAGCTGGATTGATGAGCAAGCAGCATGCGAATTGTAATTGGTTCTTTTGGATAGTTCGGATTTCTTAAAGAAAATGGCAAATATTTGTTAACATCCTCGTCTATGTCCAGTAACCCTTTCTCATATAACTGCATTATGGCTGTAGCTGTAAATGTCTTTGATATTGAAGCAACGAGATAAATTGTTTCATCACTTGCTTCTTTATCATTTTCCCTATCATAAAGTCCGAATCCCTTTGTCCATACAACTTCATCATCTATAACTATTGCAGCAGAAAGAGCAGACATGTGAGCCATTTTCATCAATCTTTCTATTAGCTTATCAATCAGACCATCATTTGTTCTACTGAAAAATTTATAATTATCAGAAAAAATCTGTTCATTGCCTAAATTCTCATTTTTTTCTTTGCCATTTTTTATAATTGCTCCTCCAATAGAATAACTGAATAAAATAATCAGAAACACGCCTAAAACGACATATTTTCTGTTAACCATGATGTTATATTTTTGTGAATATTTAATTTTATTCCAGCTTTGTCAAAGATTTAAAAAGGCATATCTTGTTGGATTAATAGCAGCCATGGCAATAGCTAGGAAAAATAGGTTATAGAGCCGCCGGCGGGATTTTCAGGCATGCTTTGCGAGGCAAAGCAATGCATTTGAACCCGCGACCTTCTGATTTTCCGAAGCCCTTTAGTTTTGGGGTGAGCCCTTTTCTAAAGGGCTTTACGAATCAGACGCTCTGCCGGGCTAAGCTACGGCGGCTCATGATGAAATTTTGCAAGAGTATATAATTTATTCTGATGGCAAAAAGAAATTTAAAGAATGCAGAAATATGTTTATGAAAAAATTGGCTGTGGTTTTGCTGGCCATTCTTTTAAGTTTTCCTCTTTTTGATTCTAGAGAAATGAGAGATGGATTTCAGAAGGGAATGTCGTTTGTGGGATACTGGAATAATGTTTATGATATGCCTGAAGCAATAGAATCGTTGTATAATCTGAAGGAGACAGGCAGCAAATGGGTTGCTCTGGTAACGACATGGTATCAGGAAGACGAACATTCCACAGAAATATTTCCAGATGAAAATGCAACACCAACAGATGCCTCATTAATAAAAATGATAAATAAAGTTCACGAGCTCGGAATGAAGGTTATGCTAAAGCCTCACATTGATTTAATGAATGGTGAATGGAGAGGCATGATATCTTTTGAAAATGAGGAGGATTGGCATGAATGGTTTAACAGTTACAGAAATTTCATCTGTCATTTTGCTTCCATGGCAGAGAATCACAGCGTTGAGCAATTCTGCATTGGAACAGAACTGGCAAAAACTGTTAACAGAACAGAATGGTCTGACATTATAAATGAAGTAAGGGAAATATATTCTGGAAAATTGGTTTATGCTGCAAACTGGGATAATTACAAAAATGTTATCTTCTGGAATGCTCTGGATTATGCTGGTATCGATGCCTATTTTCCGTTAACAGATAAAAAAGATCCAGGCCTGCAGGAACTTCTAAATGGATGGAAGAAATGGCATGATGAAATTGAGGAATGGCAGCAGGAGATAGGCAAAAAAGTAATTTTCACAGAGATTGGATATAGAAGCGTAGATGGCACTAATATGTGGCCATGGAACTGGATGTATGAAGATAGGATAGATTTACAGGAGCAGGCGGATTGTTACAATGCTACATTCATAACTTTCTGGCGTGAGGAATGGATGGCCGGCATATACTGGTGGACATGGTATCCAAATCTGGAAGGAGAGGAAAATGAAAGTGGCTACACCCCGTATAAAAAGCCAGCTGAAAAGGTTCTGCGAAGATATTATTTAGAAGAATTACCGGAAATAAAGTTAATTAAGCCGACAGCAGGAAAAATATATGTTTTTGATAAAGAAGTGGCAAATATAAATGCAAATTACAGCATAATAGTCGGGAAAATTACGATTATGGCAGAATGCAGAAATGCAAGCATTGTTGAATTTTACATAGATGATGAAGTCAGGTATGTTGATGAGGAAGAGCCATATGAATGGCTATGGAATGAATTTGCAATAGGATGGCATGAAATAAAAGTCACTGCCAAGGATACCATAGATGGCATAGATGTTTTCATTCTTAACGTCTGAATGCGAAAATTTTTTCTTTTTTATATAATCTATAAATTGCCTGGGGTAACCGGCTCCTCTGAACAGTGAAGAGGAAGTCGCTCCTCCCCAGGTACATAACTATGCAGGTTGATAAGTCTGTGCAACTATCTTGTATTTGCCATAGCCGGCTACCTTCACTGTTATTTTCCATTCGCCTGCCTGAGGGGAGGTAAAATAGAAGTAATCATCGTAGGAGCGCAATTTTCCTGTTGTGCAGTAACTTTTGGTTACATTCTCGCCATCTGGCATTATTATTGTTAAATTTAAATTCCCTTGGCTGAGGGTTTCAAAATCTGGATTGATTGGATTGGAAAAATCAACATGAATATAAATGTGGAGATATCTTGTATCATTCTTTATAAATATTGGATAATCTGCTGTTTTTGCCATCTCGGCATTTATGACATCGAGCCATCCGAAACTTTCCTCAACATTTATGACTTTAATCCATTCGTAGTGAGGCGGAGGAGTGAGAAACTCCACCATTTTATCCACATATACACATCCTGAAAGCATAGGAATGGCAATTAGCAGAACAATCAATGCTTTTTTTCCCACACCCAAAAATACACAACTCCTTATTAAAATTGCTGCTTCTGCCACCAAAAATGCAATGTAATTCATATATTGAAGATTATGATCTCTTTTTCTCTGCCAACCATTTTTCCATCGTTATTGTAAATTTCCACCTTTATTTTATGAAATCCTATGGCAAACTCATCAAACTGCCAGATGAATGGTTTATTGCTATCCTCATATTTTTTCTGGCCATCCAGATAAAAGATGGCCTTGCTGCAGTTTGCCTTTACTTCAAAATTTATTTTCCCTATTATGACAAGCATTTTTGCATTCAGAATTTTTCTTCCAGCAATGAATATGCCATTTTCTGGCTCAATTTTGAATTCATTTAATACAGGAAGTAAAATGTAGGATGGATGCTCAGCGTCATGGTAAATGGTATTCTCAGCAACAACATAACTTTCGTTTTTTCTGAAAGCGTCTCCTGTATTTGGATTCTTCTCAAACGCTGGATAATTGCTTGATGTAATATCAATTCTTATTCTGTGCCCCTTATCAAATACAATTGCTGTATTCCCAAGAGATATATTCAATTCATATATTTCTCCTTCCAGAAAGTCTTCTCTTTCAAGGGAAATGCGATGTCTTGCCATTAAAATGCCATGCGTTATTATATACGAATTCCCATCAGGATAAACATCGCACAGGCGAACAGAAAAATCAGTATCCTTTGCAGACGAGCTTATCCATAAATGAGCTATAACTTCTCCTGCTATCGTAACAGGCTTTTCTAGAGGAGGCGTTGTATATACCAAAACATCCTCTCTTTCCTCAATTTCGTTCTGTCTCATTGGTCCAGCTGGCAGAACAAGGTTTCTTCCACCAACAGTAGGAACAGGATCAGAAGGGTCATATAAAAATGAATCTGGCTCCTCAGCATACGGCATATCATGGCTGAGTAAACCATTTTCATGCAGATATAGCTTTTTTGGCTCGGCAATAAAAGGAGGCCATTCATTGCATACCCACCATTCGTTTCCTGTGCCACTTTTAGCTTTATATCCATGTTTTGTTGAGCACTCTCCCATCATGTAGAATCTTATCTTTTCATCCATTATTCCTGTCTCTTCCCCTTTCATCCAGTAATCAAGCCATCCAGTTGTCTCGCCATATACATCAAGCAGCGAGTTAATCGGATAAATCAAATCGCCCTGCTGGGTTGTGAGGAATTCGCCATGAGCCCAGGGCCCCATCAGCAGCTTCTGATTTCCTTTGTTTTGCAACCCTAAAAATGTATCCATTGTTCCTTCTGCAAAAATATCATACCATCCTCCAATATGATAAATTGGTGTGCCAACATGGTTATACCTCGTTGATAAATCAAGCTGTTTCCAGAAATCATCATAGTTATAATGCTCTTCAAATATCTTCACCATATATTCTGCATCCTGCCCCTTAAGCCATTCTTCAGCATCTATCCTGAATTCTCCTCCAGGATAAACAGCATGCTTATACATGTTAGATGCAGCTATAGCAATGAGCATGCACGTAACATTGCAGCTGCCAGCAAGCATATAGCCAGCTATCCCCATTGCAGAGCCACCCCATACCGCTATCTTGCCATTGCACCATTCCTGGCTTAAAATCCATTGCACAGTGTCGTTTCCATCTTGGCATTCATTCCAGCCATCATCAAGAAAAGCTCTGAATATTCCTTCTGAAGCATGGGTGCCACGTAAATCCTGAACAACCAGAGCATATCCTCTGCTTACAAAAGCTTTTACAAGTTCCTCGGAAGTACTATTTTTATTGTAGGGTGTTCTTATCAAAACAACAGGATAGGAGCCTGAGCCATCTCCAGGAAGATATACATCTGTGGCAAGTTTTACGCCATCTCTCATCTCAACCATATATGTTTCTTTTACATAATCACCATCAAAAAAATTAAAATTAAGGGAAAGGAGAAAAAGAATAGTAGCTATGGTTACTCCCTTCACCATTCTTTTGCTACCTTCTCAAGCAGATGTAGCAAATATTTCCAGAATTCTTCAACGCTTTTTACATGCACCCTTTCATCAGGGCTATGAGGATGTTCTATCTGTGGGCCTATAGAAATAATCTCATTTATTCCTGTTAAGTCTCCTATTACTCCTGTCTCCAGTCCAGCATGTATTGCCTTTTTCTCTGGCTCTTTTCCATATAATTCCTTAAATGCATCAGATGCTATTTTGAGCAATCTGGAATCAAGGTTTGGCTTCCATCCAGGATATTTGCTCCCTTCTTCAACGCTCGCTTTTGCAAGCTCTGCCATACATCTTATGCTCTGCATCACTGCATCTAAGGCAGAGTTTATTGAACTTCTTGAACTCATTACAATTGTTGCCTCTCCATCCATTCTTATTGTTGCAAGATTTGTTGATGTTTCAACAAGCCCCTCCACTTCCTGACTCATTGCCAGCACACCATGAGGCAGTGACATAAGCAACTTTATTAGTTTCTCATTTGTTTCGCCATCAAGCACTTTTGTTATCCTGCATTTTTCTACCTCCACCTTCAAATTTGGTTCTGTTCTTGAATATTCATTTCTGAAGGCAGCTTCCAGTTCTTTTATCTTTTCTATTGCATCTTCTCCAGCTACAACTTCTGCCATTGCTTCTCTTGGTATTGCATTGTGTTTGTCTCCACCTTCAATTTTGCTTACCCTTGCATTTATGTTGTACAGTATGCGGGCAAGCAACTTTATTGAATTTGCTCTTCCCTTATCAATTTCTATGCCTGAATGTCCGCCTTTTAATCCTTTTACTGTTATTCTTAATCCTTCCTTATCAACCTCTTCGAATTTTAATGGCAGCTTTATTGTTGAATTTCCTCCTCCTGCGCATCCTATGTATATGACACCAAAATCCTCACTATCCAGGTTAATGAGTAGCTTGCCTTTAATAAATTCCTTTTTCAGTCCAAAGGCTCCTGTTAATCCAGTTTCTTCATCAACTGTAAATAGAAATTCTAGAGGTCCATGCTTTGCATCTTTAATTTCCATTAAAGCAAGGCACATTGCAAGGCCAATGCCATTATCTGCTCCCAGTGTTGTTCCCTTTGCCTTAACCCACTCTCCATCCACATATGGCTGTATGGGATCTTTACTGAAGTCATGTTCCACATCCTTGTTTTTCTCGCAAACCATATCCATATGGCATTGCAATGTCACCATTGGCGCATTATCATAGCCATTTGCCTTTTTCCTTGCAATAACATTTCCCATATCATCTTTTTCTACTTCCAGTCCATGCTGTTTAGCCACTTCAATTATGTATTCTGCAATCTTTTCTTCATGCTTTGAACATCTTGGAATTTTACAAATCTCCTCAAAATATTTCCACACTATCTTAGGCTCTAAATTTTCTAGCATAAAAAGGAATGAAAATTTTGTATAAAGAATTTATGGAAATGACTTTAATGATAAAATGTTCTTCGGTGGCTTATTCATCTCCGACTTATCTCTGTCGTTCTCAATGAGAATGCATATCTTTCTTTTCATGCTGATATACTTTCCTACCATTTTCATCAGAGAAACAAGCAACAATCCATAAAAAGATAATTATTCTTAAATTACAATCTTCTCTTTATATTTGAGCTATATCCGATATACTTAAAAACCTTTACGACATAACATTTAATAGGGATGAAGATGAATAAAAGTATTATTGTTGCAGCATTGTTAATGTGCTCTTTCATAGGATACGTTAATGGAGTTGATGACCCAAAGGCAGATTTTACATGGACTCCAGAGAATCCATCAACTGCAGATGTTGTGCAATTTATGGATAATTCCACGCCCCAAACAGACATAGTAGAGAGAGTATGGTATTTTGGAGATGGAAATGGCTCTATTGAGCAGAATCCAACACATCAGTATGCAAGACCGGGCGTATATACTGTAACACTTGTTGTTGTATGGAATATAAGTGGCAACTTAACCGCAGATGTGGCAGAGAAAAATATAACCATAGAAAATCAGCCACCTGTTGCCGATGCAGGCCCCGACCAGCTGGTTAATTCAAGAACAGTTACCCTAAATGGCTCCGCCAGTTATGATCCAGACGGCACCATAGTTTCATGGCGCTGGGATTTTGGAGACGGCACAACAGGGGAAGGAAAAATTGTCAAGCACACATATTCTGAGGATGGGGTATATACTGTGTTGTTGAATGTTACAGATGATTTTGGGGCACATGATGAGGATACATGCCAGATAACAGTGGATACTTCTGCTCCTCGCACCACAGTTGAGTTAAATGGTACTCTGGGAGAAAATGGATGGTATATTAGCAATGTGACCGTTAAACTTACAGTAAATGAAACAATTAGTGGAATAAATGCAACATTTTACAGGCTTGATGGAGGAAACTGGACCCTATATGAAGAGCCATTTGTAATTAGCGAAGAAGGAGAGCATTTACTGGAATTCTATTCTGATGATGAGGCAGGAAATGTTGAGGCTGTGAGGAATGTTACGATAAAAATAGATAAAACAGCGCCATCTGTTGATATAGCAACTCCTGCAGAAAAGAGATTATATGTTTTTGGACGAAACATTCTGCCGACATTCCGCAAGACAATAGTTATAGGAAAAATAACCGTTGAAGCAGTTGCAACAGATAATATAGGTGTAGAAGTTGTCAAATTCTATGTTGATGGAGAAGAGATGGCAAATGTGACAACACCTCCATATACATGGAAATGGGGAGGCAATATTGGAACAAAGAATCTTACAGTAAAGGCATTTGATGAAGCGGGCTTATATGGTAGCATGAGCAGGAATGTATTGATAATAAGTCTTTTCAAGCCAAGAGAAAGCATTGAAACAGCTCCAGAAGCAGTTGCAACAGATTTATAATCTCCCCCATCTATTTTTTCCTTATATCTTTATATTATTTTATCCATAAAAATTAAAAGAAGGAGCTAAATTATTTCTCCAGGGCCCGTGGGGTAGCTTGGTTATCCTTGTGGCTTCGGGAGTCATAGACCCGAGTTCAAATCTCGGCGGGCCCACTTTTTATTTTTTAATATACAGTAACCCCTTTTACTCCCTTTGCTTTTCCAAGTTTTTTTATTAAATGAGTGGGCAATGCTTTTTCTGTTACAATAAAAAGTTTTGGTTCTTCTGTTATCATATAATCATCAACGTTTGCCTGGCGAATACTTATCTTCTCATCTGCAAGTATTTTTGCCACATCTGCAAGTATTCCAGGCTGAGAAGCGTCGGTGGGAATTATTTCTACAACACCCCATTTCATTTCGGGAGCCAACTCTTTAAAATTGCATGTTGGTTGCAGCAGAGAGAAAATTTTTCTCAATTCTCTTTTCCCTTCAATTGTTTCAACTGTTTTCATAACAGCTCTTCTATCAACTCCAGCAGCCCTAGCAATTTTTGAGAAAGAAAGCTCAATATCTCCGCAATAAACTCTTCCATTTTTAACACTCAACCCATATGAAAGAAGGAGTTGTGCTATTTTCTGCTGAGCAGGATACTTCCTGAAATATTTCATTAAAATTTTTTTCCACATAATACAATATATGGCAGAGAATAAGAATTTTGCTATAATGTATAATTTTATGCATTAAAGGACAATTTTATACAAAATTTTATATACTTTGCAAATATATCTTTTCATGGAAGAAAGGAAAATATTGCTTGAAGAGGAAGATATGCCAGATAAATGGTACAATATACAGGCAGATATAGAAATTCCTCCTCCTTTACATCCTGCGACATTAGAGCCGTTGAAACCTGAAGACATGGAGGCAATTTTTCCTAAGGAGCTGATAAAACAGGAAATGAGTAGGGAGAGATGGATAAGAATACCGGAGGAAATAAAAGAAATATACAGAATATGGAGGCCCACCCCTTTATATAGGGCAAGAGGCTTGGAAAAATTTCTGAAGACACCTGCAAAAATATTCTACAAATGGGAGGGAGTGAGCCCTCCAGGAAGTCATAAGCCCAACACATCTGTTGCACAGGCATATTACAATGCAAAGGAAGGAGTGGAACGCCTCACAACTGAAACAGGAGCCGGACAATGGGGTTCTGCCCTAGCTTTTGCCTGCAGATTTTTTGGCTTAAAATGTACAGTTTATATGGTCAAATGCAGCTATGAGCAGAAGCCCTATCGCCGCATATTGATGCAGACGTGGGGCGCTGAAGTTATACCAAGCCCGAGCGACAAAACAGAATTTGGCAGGAAAGTGAGGCAGGAGATGCCATCTACAGCTGGAAGCTTGGGCATTGCCATAAGTGAAGCGATAGAAGATGCAATCAAGCATGAAAATACAAAATATTCCCTTGGCTCGGTTTTAAATCATGTTGTTCTGCATCAGACAATTATTGGCTTGGAAATGAAAAAGCAGTTTGAGATGCTTGATTTGAAGCCAGATGTAATGTGTGGATGCGTTGGGGGAGGGAGCAATTTCTCTGGTGGAATATTTCCATTTGTTCCAGATAAAATGAATGGTGAAGAAATAAAATTCATTGCAGCAGAGCCAATGGCCTGTCCAACATTAACTAAAGGAATATATGCATATGATTTTGGTGATACAGCTCAGCAAACTCCTTTGCTCAAAATGCATACACTTGGCCATGATTTTGTTCCTCCTGCAATACATGCTGGAGGCCTTCGCTACCATGGAGATGCACCATTGCTGTGCAAACTCGTTGATGAAGGTATTGTGAAGGCTAGGGCTTACTATCAGAATGAGGTCTTTGAAGCTGCAAAAATTTTTGCCCAAACAGAAGGATTTGTTGTTGCACCTGAAACAGCTCATGGCTTGAAAGCTGCAATAGATGAAGCAATAAGATGCAGGAAAAAGAAAGAAGAAAAGGTGATATGTTTTGTTAACAGTGGACATGGCTACTTTGATCTGGCAGCATATGATTTATACAATAATGGTATGTTGCAGGACTATGAATATCCTGAGGAATTAATAAGAGAGGCGATACAGCGTTTACCATGCATATAGGGTTTGTTGTTAATCCGATAGCAGGCATAGGGGGCAAAGTCGGCTTAAAAGGAAGCGATGATGTGGAGGAAGCATTGAAGAGGGGAGGAATTCCAGTTGCCCCTGCAAAAGCTGCTGAATTCTGCAAATCTTTGGATGCAAATGTTATAACATGTTCGTCTTCAATGGGAGCAGATTATATCGGTGGAAAAGTTATCTATAAAACGCCGGAGAAGACAACTGCTGATGACACAACAAAAGCCTGCAGGAAATTTTTGAAGCATGGGGCTAATTTAATCATATTTGTTGGTGGCGATGGGACTGCAAGAGATGTTTATAATGCAGTTGGCAAAAAGGTGCCCATCTTAGGCATTCCAGCAGGAGTAAAAATGTATTCTGGAGTATTTGCAATAAATGTGAATAAAGCCATAGAAATTGTAAATGCATTTATGGAAGGAAATGTTGAGAGAGTAGAAAGAGAAATAATGGATATTGGTGAGGTGGCATTTCGGAAGGATATGCTGAAAATAAAACTTTTCGGATACGCTTTATGTCCGGCAATAAAAAATTTCCTTCAGAATGGAAAGAGAATTTTTGGAGGAGAAAATGAGGCAAAGAAAGAAATTGCAAAATTTATGGCTTTGATATGCAAAGAAGGCACATATATTCTGGGGCCAGGAAGCACAGTAAAGGCAATAGCAGGTGAAATGGGCATAGAAAAAACATTGCTGGGTGTAGATGTTATTGAAAATGGAAAAGTGATAGCAAGAGATGCAAACGAGGAGGAAATTTTAAAGGCGATAGAAGGAAAAAGAGCAAGAATAATTGTAAGCCCTATAGGTGGGGGAGGCTTTATCTTCGGTAGAGGAAATCAGCAGATAAGCAGTAAAGTAATCAAAAAAATAGGAATAAAAAATATAATTGTGGTTGCAACTCCTCAAAAATTGATGCAGATCCCTTTCTTATATATCGATACTGGCGACAAATTTCTAGATAAAAAATTTGCTGGATGGATAAGTGTTATCGCCGGCTTTGGTGTTGCAATAAGAAAGAGGATTGTAATTTAGTTTACTTAATATATATAGTAAATAAACAACGTATACTAAATATACATTTAATTTAAACTTTTTCCAGGAGATAGGATTTAATGAAGTCTCTTCTATTATGAAATGCCACAACTTTGAAGCCAGAAGGCAGAAAATCCTTTCTTCCATATATGACATCCATGAAATCCCATGTTTTCCTGTAAACTATTTTCGCATCCTCTTTCATTTCCTTCCTCAATCTTTCAAAAACTTTTTCTTTTGGCTCCACTCCAAATGATATTATTATGAAATCAAAATCTTTTACAGGATAACTCAATGCATCCCCTTCTTCAATCATGACATTTTTAAGGCCATACTCCTTGACAATTTTTCTTGCTGTTTCAACAGCTTCTTTATCTTTATCTATACCAACATAACTTGCATCAATATTCTTTGCTAGGCTTATGATGGTATTGGGCAATGGCCCACAACCAATATGCAGCACGTTGTGCTCTCTTTCTATACCAGCCATTTCAAATTCTTCAAGCGTCGCTTTTTCAAAAAAATTGATGTATGCATGCCGGAGAAAAGTGGACGATAGCATCTTCTCTGCCATTATGAAAAGTTTGTCATGCGCCCTTTTGCTTTTTTGCATGGGAATAAACATTAAGCTTTAAATTAATTTTAGTGTTATATGCTATCATACCGCATTTAATAAAATGGCAAATTTTACACAGAAACTAGGGGTTTTCCAGCCAAAATTATGGCTTTTGTGCAATGCATATCTCCACGGGAAACTGAAAAAGCGGAATTTTTGTTAGTTTGTTTTCAACGATTTTCAGTCCAGCTTTTTTTATTTCATGCTGCAGATAGATAGGGCGGCTGCTTGCTCTGTAGCCGCCTATTGTTGGCCAGTAATCATAAAAAATTTCGTAAAGGACGCGGGCTGCCTTGGCTATGCCTCTGCCTTCTTTGCTTAATGCAACGGCAACAATTCTGCCATCTTTTTTGACAACTCTTTTCATTTCTGCTATGGCAATCTGGATTTTGTTTAAAGGCAAAAGATCGAGCAAAAAGCTGGAGAAGACTATATCAAAGCTTTCGTCTTGGAATGGTAAAGACAGAGCGTTTGCCTGAATAACGTTGCCATAATTTTTGCAATGCCTGCACATGTTCCATGAGAAATCGACTGCTATGCCCTCTGCCTTTTCAAGCAGTCTTTTAAACACCCAGCCAGTGCCCGCTGCCAAATCAAGAAAAATCTCGCCTGGCTTTAAATCAGCCATTTTTATTGCTTCTGTATTTGCTTTTATTTCCCACACACCCATTATTAAGTGATAAAAATCTGCTGCCTTGTCATACTTCTCAGCTGGATTGGAATACGGATTTATTGCCTCCTTCACTTTTTCGAACACAATGCAAAATGAAAAATGAGTTATTTTGTTTTGGTTTATGCATAAAGATGATAAAATAAATGTTGTTTAGATACTACATAAACTGAATAATGTTTTCAGCAAAATTAGAAAATTTTTGCATGCTGACAATGCAGCCAATGACAGCATTTCATTTCAAAATTTTTTGCCTGAAAAATTTGATAAAACTTATATGCTGCCAAAATATTGTGGCTAACGGTAGACCGATGGCCACGATAAAATGGAGAATGAAGTAAAAAAAGTTGCGATTTATGCTCGCGTAAGCACAGAAGACCAGGCGAAAGAAGGCTTTAGCCTCGACAGCCAACTTGAAAAACTGCGTAGCTACTGCAAGGCGAGAGGCTGGGAGATAGCTGGCGAGTATGTTGATGATGGCTACAGCGGGAGAGATGTTCGTCGCCCTGCTTACCAAAAAATGATGGAAGACATAGACAAATGGGATGTGCTGCTTGTAATGAAAATGGATCGTATCCACAGAAACAGCAAAAACTTCATGCTCATGATGGAGCAGTTGAGGCAGAAAAACAAAGAATTCGTTTCAATGACAGAAAGTTTGGATACCTCAACAGCAATGGGAAGATTCGTGATGGACATCATACAGCGCATTGCCCAGCTTGAGAGCGAGCAGATTGGCGAGCGTGTATATGACGGCATGCGCCAAAAAGCAAAGCAGGGGAAAGGGTTGCTGGGCTCTCCAGCGCCTTATGGCTATGAGTATGATGATGGGGCATTGAAGCCGGTTAAAGAAGAGATTGAAGTTGTGAAGAAAATTTTTTCAGAGTATCTGAATGGGAAGAGTATAGGCAGCATTGCTGAATGGCTTAACGAGAATGGAGTT
>Ga0164310_10001260_pt1 | contig 14198 bp, 9 predicted proteins | sample GuaBasSedimGuay1_FD_121795 | JGI IMG/M metagenome (GOLD analysis project Ga0164310, IMG submission 121795) | Subseafloor sediment microbial communities from Guaymas Basin, Gulf of California, Mexico - Guay1, Core 4569-9, 0-3 cm | ecosystem: Environmental > Aquatic > Marine > Hydrothermal vents >... | reverse complement strand
TATAGTATTATTATAAAATTTATTATTATTACTTCCTTCTACAGCTACAGCACTTCCTCCGCTATTATATATTCTGTTTCCCTTAAAAATATTATAATCACTAGAGGCCATTAACCTAACTGTTACATAATCCTGCTTAGTATGAATTTCATTATCTAAAATAAGATTATAATCGGAATAGAAAAAGCCAAGAACACATCCTGACCCACCTACCTGTCGTGGTTTATAAATATGATTTCCTATAATAAAATTATGATGAGAACCCTCACCTAAAAAAATTGCATAGTAACCACTAAAATCATAAATCTCGTTATTAGTAACAATACAATAACTCGATCCCATAGAAATTCCTTGATATCCATCATGAATTTTAGAAGAATCTATGATACATCCTTCATTACTTCCATATCCATCCACACTGATACTAATACCTCCTTTACCACTCTCATCTGCTCCCATATAACTTATATCCGCATATTTAATAATTGTCTCTGAACCATCTTGAAGTTTAATATACCCATTATGACTCCCATCCTGCGTTAGGGCTGTAATATACACATCCTGGTCAGACTTGCTTGTCCCCTGCACATCCAGAAGCCCGGTTGCGGTCACAATAAGCCCATATTGGGCATTTGTATCGCAGTCAAACTTTATCGCTGAATAATAATTAGAATCAGGATTTGAGCGCATCTTTAAAGTCCCATTAACAACAATATCTCCTTTAACAATCAAGGTTCTGTTTTCAGCCGTAGTTGTATCAAATTCCAAAGTTCCTCCTTCCTCAATAGTAATATCTTGACACGTAGTAGTTGTATCATTCCTATCAAAAGTTACAGTCCTCCCGGAAGGAATGACCACTTCTTGTCCAGAAGAAGGAACCACCCCTGTAGACCAAATACTAGCACTACTCCAATTACCTGAGGTGGTTGCTTCAACCACGGCTATTTCATCAGCACCTATATCCCAATCTAAACCCGTTCTATCCTCGCCATCTATATCATCAGAAAAAGAAAGATTGGCGTCAGAAGATAAATCTACACCTGCATCTTTTGCACCGGTATCACTAGCCGCCAAATGGAAATTATCGTTAGTTTCGTCCACAAAAGTGAAAGTTTGGTTTGTTCTATCATTTGCACCGCCAGTAGAGCTACTATCGTCTGAGGCATTGTAATCCGAAGATGAATTAAAAGCACCACTAAAACAAGCTGTCCCACAATTTTGAACCAAATTGTTCTTTGCTACAATAACAGACCCATAAGTAGAAATACCATATGAATAACAATCAGATATAGTGTTATTATAAATATAAGCTTCATCACAACTATCTTGATCAGCCCTTATACCAGTTCCAGAACTGCCATTATCAATGTTATAAATAATGTTATTCCATGCATATAGAGTGCCAATGTTAGCAACTCTTATTCCATGGGGGCTATTTACTGTAGCGTCATGTAAAAGACAATGACTTATCTTAACCCAACCTGTATGGCTACCTACATCTATTCCAATGCAATGATATGTATTTGTTAGATTTGAAGTTATTTCCAAACCCTCAACAGCAACATAAGGGTCACTTATTTCTAAAGAACCTCTCCCAGAATCAGTTTGTCCTTTTAACCAAAACCCAGTCCCTGCTGTGCCATTATGTCTTTCAGAGGTAGGAGTGTAAATTTTGATGTAATACGTGTCATCAGTAGTCCAACCATCAATTACCGGCGCATCATCCAATCCATCTGCCCAATCATTATAACACTCCGCTATCTCAATACTATTTCTTCCTGTATAAAACTCCCATCTGTCCCCTAATGTATGACCTGTTGTTGCTCCAAAAGTAACTGTAACTCCATTGTTAAGTGCCTGGGTAGTGCCTGTGATAGGAACTAAAGTTTCCTGCCAGGTATTTCCTCCATCATCAGACCATTTAAATGTATCCGGGCTTCCTTCACTGTCTATTTCCACTACATAATGAGTTATTCCAAATCCAGTAAAAGTTCCACCTGAAGTGCAATCATCTAATCCTGTTCCTGTAAAAGTAACTGGTCCTACCGAATCAGTTATATCTGCTTGCCTGTCTGCCTCCCAAGCTGATAAAGAACTATAATCTCCTCCTGCAACTCCTGTTGCTTCTTCTGCCCTTCCTGTATTTGGGTCACTATAGGTAAAATTACTCTGGTCAGTTACTTCTAAAATAGTAAAAGTTCCATTATAGTTAGTTGTTCCACTTATAACGATTTTCTGGCCTACTTTTAAGTTATTATTAGGATAAGGGGCACTTAAAGTAACACTAACTTTATCTTCTCCAGCTACTTCAGAAATACTACTTATAGTCTGACCCGCCCTGATAATTCTTACCACCTCAGTAGCACAATAAGCATTCTCTATATTTCCTATTAAGGCCCCTGCTACTATCAATAAAATAACAATAACCCCCCTACCAAACAATCTATGGAAGTCGAACTTCCATAATTTACATAATAAATTCTCCCAGCAGTTTTTATATTGCCTTATCTTTCCAATCTCTAATAATTTTTGACTCACATCCATTTTTTATATTTCTATCTCAACTTACTCTCATATCAAATTCTCATATTAAAAATTAAACTAAAATTAAAAACAAAAAGATAAAAACAAATTTAAACAATCTCCGAAACTCTAACTTGTACCTCTCCAATGAAGAATCTACCGAAGAAGCTATGGAAATCGGACTCCCATAGTCTCTTTCCATAATTTTCACAATTTTTTTCTCTTGCTTCCCAATCTTACTTTTCTTTTCTCTCCTTCTCATTTCTCTTCTAAAATTTCTGACGAAAATATTTTTCCTTCCAAAGCCTCAATAAGAAATTTTCTCTCCTCAGGACTCAATTCAGAAAGTTTCCTTCCCTTAAGTCCAATTTTATAAAGATCCAATCTATATTTTCTTCTCCTTAATATCTCCCTTTTGGGTTTGCCCTCCTTATCAACTTCTCCGGTTAAACTTTCTTTAGGCTGAACTAATTTTTTTACTTCTTGTGGCTTAAGATACATCTTTATAATCAAAAAATTCTCCCTCTCATATCTTCCCCATATATGACCCTCTTCTCTTACCACTACAACATCTCCATCTTTAAAACAGGCTCTCTGGCTCTCTTCTGGATCTGAAGAATAAGTATCACCGATTTTAATAAGAACTTCATAAGATTTTTGTCTAAACTTTCTTTTGTGTTGTTCTAAATAAGAAATTCTTTTTAAAATCTCCTTTTTTTCCTCCTCGCTTAATTCTTTAACTTTTTCCTCTTTAAAGCCAACCCCTTCTTTATGAAGCTCTTCTTCTTCTAACTTTTCCTCTAAATGAACTCCACCGCTTGCAATAGAAAATTCCTCATCAGATGTATCAAAAACTTCATCGGGAGCAAATTTATCAGAGATTCTAACTAAACCTGAAGAGGTAACTTTGTGAGGAACAACCCACCAGAAACTTCCTGTATTATAAACTTCATCAGAAATAAGCTCATAATTATTTCCTCCATCTAAAGAATACTCTAATCTCAAAGGATAGTCTTCTTCGTATTCTATTGCAGACCAATTTATTTTTACTTTCTTTCCTGCCTCCAAAATTTCTCCACCATTAGGCCAAATAATAGTAATTGAACCTAATCTATAGTCAATACTAACTTCTTCAACTTCAGCTTTTCTATCCTCATTTAAAAATCTTAATCTAAACTTTAAACCATTTCCTGAATTAAAGTCGTTTTTGGAAGCATAATAAAAGTTTTCTTTAATACAGTCCATTGCATAGCTTTTTCCTCCATCCATTGATACATCTAACATCACTTTTGCATCTTCTGGTATTGTTTTCCAGAAAGAATTAAAAATACGTACTTTAAAAGGAAGAGGAAATAAAGAAGAAGCATAACTTCCCTCTTGTTCCTCTAAAACTAAATTTCCATTCTCAGCTAATTTTACTTTTTCAAATTCAGCTATATCTATAGCTTCTGCTTCTTTCTCTTTGGTGAGTTCTCTATCTATTTCTATAACAAAAGAAGAATACTTTCTTACTCTTATCCACTCAAATATAGCTCTACAGTTAATTCCTGTTTTTAATCCAATATGCCCTTTTTTCAATCTCTCCTCATCGTTATAGGCAACTTCTGCTTCTTTATTTTTAAAATCTTTTGAGTATCTTTGAAAAGTCAAGTTAGTACCATTTAGAATAATACGATAAGCGTAAGTAGTATTTAAAATTATTCCCTTAGTTTGATTTACTTTTACAATATCACCTATAGCTATACAGTGCTGGACCCCTTCGAAATTTGAAGAATATGCAATTTGATTGAAATTTTCTAATAAAGATTCTTCAGAGTCTCCTCTTATGACTGCCCTAATTTCGGCTCCACTTATTGCTTTAGCTTGATACTCAATTATTCCATTCTTAATCTGATAGTTTTTAGAGATAATCTTTGCGCCATTTAACTCTAATCCCGACTCAACTAAATTCCAGTTTCCTCCCTCTTCTAAACTCAAATCCCACTTTTCCAAATCTAAACTATCTGTGCTAAAATCATCAAAAAAATCAAAAACTTCTTCAGGTAGAGATAAACTCTCTGCCTGTGGATTACCGTAATAAATATATATATTTAAACCTTGGGGTGGCAATTGAGGAATTTTAACCCAAAATGTAGCTACTCTTTTAGGAGATGTCCCTTCCACTTTTTCTAGATAGTGAGAAAGAAGGGTTCTTCCATCAGCACAAGTAAACCTAACATCTAAAAAATCATTCTGGATATTGCCTTCACATTCTACATCGTAATCTTCTGCTTCTTTCGACTCTCCTACTTTTATCTTTACTTGATAATGAAATAGATCCTCTTTAGCATCACTTTTAATATAAATAAGTCTTCTAAACTTAAAACCACTCAAAGAAGGATTTCCAAAACCAGTTATAACTCCTAAAGAATCTTGGTAATCAATTTTTACTTTTTTAAGCTTACTCTTTGTGCTAAGTAATGCTTTCCACCTGATTTTATCTCCTTTTACAAAATCAGACTCCAAAGGCACACCGTTTATTACCGAAACATAATTATTTCCTCCATCAGTGCTTACTTCTAATTTTACCTCTCCTTCAAATTCCCAACTTACTGTAATATTTTGAACTATTCCCTCTGTTGTATAAGAAATACTTTCATAAGTTCCTATTTGCGCATTATCACCTGTCTCAATTTCTCCCTTTTCATTAATCTGGCACCCGGATAGAATCCCTCTTTCAAAAGAAAAATCTCCTTCTATTCCCCATACTAAAGAAGATTTAAAGGTTATTCCTTCTGATGAGGCTAAGAGAATGCTTTCTCCTCCTAACAAAATACCCCAAATAATAAGAAAAAAGACCCCTCCCCAATATAATCTATGAAAGTTTTTTAACTTCAATAGTTTGTTGTGTATCAATAACTTACAAAATATTGCATTACCTCCCTTTTACTATCTCTTCTAAATGCGCCTAAAATATATCACAACTTTAAAATTTCCACAATCCGCAAAACTACTCATTTTTGTTGCAAAAATTACTCAAAATATACCAAATAACAACTTAAAAAACCAAAAATTAGAAATCTGCCTTAAAATATAAAAGTTGAGATTAGAAGGTTTAAGTTATTGAAAAGGAAGTAGTTATGAAAAATTATAAAAAATGGAAATTACGGAACGGACTATAGAAAACTATGGAAGAAAGAAATGAAATCTATGGAAGTCGAATTTTCATAGATTAATCAACAAGTTTATGTTCTATAGCATATTTAACTAAATCGGCTGTGCGATGAAGACTTAATTTCTTAAGAAGATTATTCTTATAATTTTCCACAGTTCTTGGACTAATATAAAGAACTTCTGCTATTTCTTTGGCTGTTTTACCTTCGGCTACTAATCTTAAAATTTCTTTCTCTCTTTCTGTCAGGCTTATCTCTTTTTTCCCTCTTTTTTCTTGATAAGAAACTTTCTCTATCAAATAAGAAGATATTGTTGAACTTAGATAAATTTCTCCTCTAGACACTTTATTAAGAGCAGGGATAAGGTCTTCAGCGGCATTTTCTTTATTAAGATATCCTTTAACTCCTAATCTCAACGCTTTCATAATATAAGCTTCAGCTTTATGTACACTTACAATTAATATCTTTGTATTAGGAGATATTCTTTTAACTGTCTCTATTATCTCCAATCCTCCTATTTCAGGCATTGATATGTCTAAAAGGAAAATATCGGGTTTTTTTTCTTTTACTTTTTCTAAAGCCTCTTTTCCATCTTTTGCTTCACCTACTATCTCATAATCACTTTGTTGGCGAATAATACTTTTTATTCCTTCACGAATTATATCATGATCATCAGCTATAACTACTTTAAAAGCCATCTTTAAACTAAATTTAATTTTACTTTTATTTTTGTTCCTTTAGAAGGCGCTGTCTCAATCTGCATTGTGCCTTCCAGAAGTTCGACTCTTTCTCTTAAACCCAACAGTCCTAATTTTAATCTATCTTCTTTTTGTCTTCGTGACTTTTTTAAAAATTCCTCATAATCAAAGCCAACTCCATCATCAAAAATAGAGAGTTCCAAAAATTTATCTCTAACTTCTAATTTCATCTCAACATTTTTAGCTTTAGAATGTTTAGCTACATTAGTTAAAGCTTCTTGTACAACTCGATAAAGAGTTAAAGAGTATTCTTCAGACAACTTCGGTTCTTTTTCTGGCTTTTTATAAATAAAATTAGCTCCTGTTAGATGTCTATAATGGACAATCAATGTCTCTATCATTTCTAATAATCCCACCTCATCTAAACCAGGTGGCCTTAAGAGCTCTGAAATATTATGAGCTTTTTCTATAAGACCTAAAAGAATTTTTTTACTTTCTTCTAATTCTTTACTCTTATCAAATTTTTTTTCTATAATTCCTAAGTATATCTTCAAAGCACTTAAGTCTTGGCTCATCTGATTATGAATTTGAAAAGAAAGGTTTTGTCTTTCTTTTTCTTCAAAACTAATCATCCGTTGTATCAATTGTGCTTTTTTTGCCCTTTCTTTTTTTCTATCTTGATAAACTAAAATAGCTATACTTGTACCTAAAAATAGAACAAAAATTAAAAACCCATTTAAAAAGAATAAAGCACTTTTTTTTGCTGTCTCTGTCTGCTGAAGTTGTCTTTTTATCATCTCTAAATTAAAATTCTGAAGATTGGTATCTAAAAAGTTATCAATTCTATATAACTTATTCTCAAAATCCATCAACATTTTTTTTATAGCTTGCTCTAAACTCTTCCTCTTATTAGAGGTTACCTGATTTATCTTATCTACTGTGGTAACGATTTTGCCTCCCACTTTTATCAATTCCCTATGTAGAGCAAAAACTCGCTTACTCCATTTTTTCTCTTTTTGTGTTTTTATTAACTTAGAATATATATCTAAATTTTTTTCAAAAGACATTTGAGTCTCTTTAATTAATTCGGGAGTAACAGAAAACCTTGCTGCTTCAAGATATCGAGAAAATTTCCAAAAGACATAATTGCGAATATGCATCGCATATAAGTTATTACTTACCTTCATCCCTAAAATTGCTCTCTGGATAGGAAAATACCTCTTTCCTAAAATCTCTACTTTTTTACTTAAAAATTGTATTTGATAGATACCTATAATTCCAATTAGTAGAATAAGTAAAAGTAAAACACTAAAACCTAAAATTAATCTCCATTCTTTTTTCATAACAAAAACAAAAATTATGGAAGTTCGACTTCCATAATTTCTTTTTCTTACTTAGTTTTATAAGTATATTATTCTAAAGACTGTAATTGTGATTGTAATTGTTTAGATAGCAAAGAATGTATTTTATCTTCAACTATCTCTTTATCATCAGCATTGGGTTTCAATTCTAAATATTTACGGTAATAATGAATTGCCTTTAAAAAATCTTTCTTAAACTTTTCATATAGAAGTCCTAAATTATAACTTGCTTCAGGGTTCTCTTTGTTTATCTCTAAAGATTTTTTGTAAGCCTCCATAGCTTCTTTGTATAATTTTGCCTTGGTATAAGCTACTCCTAAGTTATAGCAATAAAGAGCTTTTTCTTTCTTAAGTTTCTCTTCTAAATATTTAATTTTCTTCTTTAACTCATCTATTTTTGAATATGCTTCTTTCTTATCTTCTTTTTCTTTTTTCCTTTCTCCTGTTTCTCTTTTCTCCCTTAGGTTTTCTAAACTCTTTATTTTCTTTTTGCTATCCTTTATCTCCTTTTGAAATTTTTCTATTTCCTTCTTAAGCCTCTCATTCTCATCTTTGAGTTTATCATTAAATGATAAATAAGAAACAATATCTGAACGAAGTTTTTCATTCTCCTCTTCCAACTTTTTATTCTCCATTTGTAACTTATCAATTTCATCTCTCATCTTTTTTGATATCTCTATTTCTTGGAGTAATTGCTTTTCTATTTTCTTTTTTTCTAATAAAGAAAAACTAATCCCTACTCCTAAAATTATGAATAATATAATCAGAATAGCTAAAATGATTTTATTTAGACTCATCTGTACTTAACATCTCTATCAACTCTTTAGCTTTTTTCTTTTTCTTCTCCTCTTTCTCTAACTTTAAATACTTCTCTAAATGAAATAGAGCTTTTTTTGTATCCTCTTCTACATACTCATAAAGGAGGGCTAAATTATAATAGTTTTGGGCTAAATTAGGATTATATTTTAAAGACTTTTCATAGCTATTTATCGCATCTTTATAAAGTTTTTCTTGAGTATAAATCGTTCCTAAAGTAAAATATATATCTCCCAATTCGTCTTTCAAAATTTCAATCTCTTTTTCCAACTGATTATTCCTATCAGATAATTCTTCATTATTTTTGGTTAAGGAATTTACTTTCTCTCCAAAAGTTTTAATCATTCTTTCTTTATCCAAAAGTTGTTTTTCCTGAAATTGAATAGTTTTTTTTAACTCTGCGATCTCATCTTCATAAGATTTTAACTTCGCATTGTTTCTCTTTTCTTTATTTTTTAAAATAATAAGAGATTTATTCAAAACTTTATTTTCTTGTTTCAATTTCAAAATATTTTTTCTCAACTTTTCAATCAGCTCTTTAGAACAGTTTAATTTTTCGTTTTTTTCTTTCTCAGCGGTTGCTAATTTTTTATATTTATTTCCAAAGGATTTCAATCTATCATCTAAACCTTCAACTAATCTATTTTTTTTAAAGATAGACTCTTTCTGAATATGATTAAACCCTTTTATTATTTCCTTCTGTCTTTGGCTATCCGAAGGTCTCTGGAGATCATTTCTAAGATGGCCTAATTTTTCTTGGAAGTTTCTGCTACTTTCTCCCGACTCTAAAACAGTTTTTTCTAAACTATAATCTTCTGAGAAAACTTTGCCTTCACTCAAAAATATAACTATCCCTAAAATTAATATACATCTCCTAAGCATTCTAAAAATTTTTAAAATCTTTCATTTTCCCCTCTAAATTGTCCCCTTTTTTCTCTTTCTCTCCTCTTTCTTCTTTATCTAAAAGCTTTATTTTTTCTATCTCTTCTAAAATTATCTTTTTCTTTATCTCTTCGGGCATAACTTCTTTGGGGATTAACTTTTGTAATTCTTCCCCTTTTAGAGAATATTCTCCAGAAATAATATGTGGCGTAAGAAATACAACTAGTTCAGTTTTTTTATGAGTTTTTGTTCGAGAACTAAAGAATCCTCCTACAATAGGAATCTTTGAAAGCCCAGGAATACCTGAAGTATTATCTCTCTTTTCCTCCTTCATCAAACCTGCTATCATAATCATTGTTCCATCTTTTACTTTCACTACAGTCTCAGCTTCTGATGTTTCTACAATAGGAATACGGCTACCTAAAGAGGTAGTTACTGTTTCAGCTACTGTACTTACTTCTGGTTTAATTTTCATAGTAATAAATCCTTCTTTATTGATTGTAGGTACAACGTTCAATTTTACACCAACATCGATAAATTCAATTGACTCTGAAGTAACGGTAGTTGCTTCTGCTTGGCTTAAAGTTTGAGTTACATAAGCATCGCGCTTGCCCACCATAATTTTTGCTTCTTGATTATTTACTACAGCAATTCTTGGACGAGATAGAATTTTAACATCTCCATACATCTGAAGGAAATCCAAGACTAAATTATATTTATCTTTGTCAATGGTTCCTATTGAAATTCTTCCATAGGAAGATAAAGGAGGTGTTATAGGAAACTTTCCTACTAAATCCAACCCATCTATTTTTCTTTCACTAAATACTTTTTCCCAGTCAATGCCACGCTCAAACTCATTACTTAAACTTACCTGAACAATCTCAGCTTCAATAAAAACCTCTCTCTCTTCTTCATCTAAGTCTTTTATAATCCTTTTTATCTTTTCCATCTTTGAAGATAAATCAGAGACAACTATTTTGGAGGCTCTCTTATCAACAATAATTTTCCCTGCTCCTGGAGTTATTAGTTCTGAAAGGCGAGTTTTAACCTCCTCTGGGTTTGCATAGTTTAACTCAAATATAACTGTCTCAAGAGGTACATCTAATTTTTTTATGGCGTTTTCCATAATTTTTAACTTTTCAGGAGTATCAATTAAAATGATTGTACCAGAAGCCTCATCAACGATAACCTTTCCAATATCTGACTTAAGTTGACTAATTACTTTAAAAACATTTGCAGGATTAGCATATTTCAATTTCATACTTTTATATTTTCTTTTCTCAATATAATCTCGACCATAAATCTTTTTATATTCAGAATCCGTCATCACATAAATAATTTTTCCTTTTTTTTCGCAAGCCAAATTCTGACTAATTAAAACAATATCTAAAACGTCTTCGAAACTAACATCATTTAAAAAAATATTAACCCTTCCCTTTACCCCTTTACTAGGAACTATCGTTAAGCCTGTTTTTAAAGAAAGTACTCTGAAAAGCTCTATAATATCGACTCCTTTAAGATCTAAAGATATTTTCTTACTATGAGTTTCTTTAGACTCCTCTTCTATCTTTTCAGATTCAACATTTTCAACTTTATTTTCTTCTCCTCTAACCTCTCTAAAAAACAACACAAATAAAATAGAAAAAATAAAGATAAAAACTACAAAAACTCTATGAAATCTATGGAAGCCGAATCTATGGAAGTCAGACTTCAATAATTTGTTGCGTAAGAATAAGTTAGGTAAGATTATCTTAATATTACCTCCTTATTATCCTTTTCCAAAACAACACTGTCTTTTTTAATCTTTTTAATTTTCAAATCTTCTATACTATCCCCCGGACTTAAAAGATATGTTTTCTTTTTTTTTATATCCTCAATTAAAACTTGAGAATTATCTGACCAAATAATTCCTACTAATTTCAAATTATCTAAATTTACAGAAGGTGCCTCTTTAAGTATTCTCTGCTCTTTGTCTTTCGATGGAAATATAAAAATATTTCTTCTTTTCGATTCTAAGAGAGCATTTTTTAAATCCACTTTCAAAGTCTTCTCTTTTGACCCAATATCCTTTAACTTCTTTACCCTCTCTATAACCTTCATTTTGTTGCCGAATTTATAACTTAATCGGGAAAAATCTCCCATAAAGAAAATTGTTATTAAAATACACAAAATCATCAATGCTTTATTTAATAACTTCAACTCAAAAAATCTTTTTTCTTTCCATATTCTTACAAGAAATTCTTTTTTTAAAATAAACCAATCTTTTATTCCTAATGATGATATCTTTTTAAATTTGGGAGGTTTATCAATCACCCTCAATAGCCTCTCCTCGGGAGTAATCTTTTCTCTCACCATTTTTAAATTTCACTTTGTATTATTCTTAACTCTAATCTATCATTGGCTATAAGCTTACGAATTATATTTATATCTACAATAGACTTGTTTTCCATAACTAAATATTTTAAAGCCTCATGACAGATCATAGCTATTTTGCGAGGATATCCTTTAGTGTATCTATATATTTCTTTTATTGCCTCATCAGTAAAAAAACTAACTTTTGAGTTGTAGCCTGCTTTTCTCAATCTAAATTTAATCATTTCTCCTGTCTCTTCTTCATCAAGTGGATTCAAAACATATTTAAGACTAATCCGATCTGTAAAATTCCTCATTTCTTTTATACGAGGAAGAATCTCAAGCTGTGCCAAAAGGACCAACTGAAGCAGTTTATATTCATTCGTCTCATAATTAAGAAGGACTCTTAAAATCTCTAAAGATAAGACATTTAATTTTTGAGCTTCATCAATAAGCAGTACTACTGTTTTCTTCTCTTCTACACCTTTCTCAAACAGATATTTTTTTACTGCTTCTTTATAATCTAAAATAGAAGGATTAGTTATGCTAAGAGAAATACCAAATGTTCTTATCAAAGAATCTAAGAAAATCTCTTCTGTCTCATAGGTGGGGTCTAAAATCATATGAAAAATAATATCCTCTCTTTCTTTACACATCTGGAAAAGCTTTCTTGAGAGAGTAGTTTTTCCTGTACCCACATCCCCTAAAATCAAACTCAAACCCCGCCTTAGGCGTATTTCAATTATAAGACGAAGAAGAGCTGCCTTGTGTTCTTTAGATTCATAAAAAAACTCAGGATCAGGGGTTGTCAAAAAAGGTTCTTTATTTAATCCTAAAAGTTTATAATAGCTCACCTTTCTTATTAATTATTTTACAAATTAATCTTAATGTATAACCATCATTCTTTAATTTTTGAATTTTTTTTAAACGTTTTTTTAGCTTTTTCTCATCATATAATCTTTTATTTCCTATTCTTCCTTTAGATACAAGTAATCCTAAATTAGTATAGTAATTTAGGGTCTGATAAGATATTTTGTATTTCTTGACCACTTCCGCTGATGTAATTAAATATGTCCTCCTTTCTTCTTTCATCTTATAGTTCCTATAGTTCCTATAGTACTTATAACATAAACTATAAATATTGTCAATTAAAACTATTTTAGGGTGTGTGTTAAGTCTTTGGGGGTAGCTCTTTAATGTTAAATTTGTCAAAAGGTTTAATGTAGACCTACCCCCAGCCTTTTTGGAGTTAGTTTTGAATGTATCAAAGGTCAATTCCTCTATTCCAACTTTTATCTTGACCTCGAGAAAAGAAAAAGCTACTACTATTCTTCCCTCTCTACTACCCTCCTAAATTTTACACTAACGGTAATCAAATTTTATATAAGCTTTTATTTTCTCTATAGTTTTTTTACCCACTCCTTTAATTTTTATTTTTGATAATATATCTTCTTTAATAAACTCCTGAGGGTTTTTGCGCCTATATTCTAATAATTTTTTAAGCACTTTATAAACTCTTCTGTCAAAAATTCCACACCTAAAAAGGATTTCTATCTCTTCAAAAGTTAAGGTGTGAATATTAAGTTTTTTCAACAATTTTGGCCCTTCTTCAGTTAAATCAATCAGGTTATGTTCTTCAGCTAATACAATCCATTTTATTTTTCTTGCGATTTTAAGAGTATCCAATCTTACCGATTCATAAGAGACTCCCAAATTTTTTGCCACCTTTCTTAAAGTGCTATTTCCTGCTCTTTTATAATAAGGGATAATGGCTTCTCTTATCTCTATCTCTTCCAACTTATTTTTTAACCAGTTTTTTTCTTCTTCTGAAAGCAAGGAGTAAAGATTAAGTTCCTCTATAATTTTTTTTAGATATAAAGGATGTAAAGGAATCTTTGTTTTATCCTTCCATTGTCTTAATAAAGTAAGAGGTACTCTTTTCTTTATAGAAATTTTCTTTAAATCAGTATCTTTTATTTTCCTAAGTGCCTCTATAATTTTTCTAATCAAACTATAAGGAACAGAGGAAATCTTCACCAGATATTTTAAATCTTTTGGTGTCATTTTCTGATATTTCTGCCAAAGTTTATTTTCTTCGTCACAAAATCTTTCTTCCAAATTAAAATAATCTACTAACTTCTTTAAATAAAAAGATTGTATAGGAGTTCTTCCTTCTCTCCACCCTTGATATGTAGTGGGAGGTATATCTAAATAAAAGCAAAGTTTTTTTATGGATATTTTTTTCTTTTCTCTTTCAACCTCAATCTTTTTTATCAAATTCTTAAGAAAAATAACTATATCCTCCGTCCAGACCTCAATTTTATCTCTTTTATCCTCCTTTCTCTGTTTATTAAAATTATCAAAATCTATAGAGGAACTACTTTTTCTCTTTTCTTGGGAAAGCCTCCACCATT
>Ga0164310_10001258_pt1 | contig 14205 bp, 10 predicted proteins | sample GuaBasSedimGuay1_FD_121795 | JGI IMG/M metagenome (GOLD analysis project Ga0164310, IMG submission 121795) | Subseafloor sediment microbial communities from Guaymas Basin, Gulf of California, Mexico - Guay1, Core 4569-9, 0-3 cm | ecosystem: Environmental > Aquatic > Marine > Hydrothermal vents... | reverse complement strand
GTGAAATTGAAGAGAAATTTTATTGCGAAAAGCACAAGTACGTCAAAACAGGCTTAATTAAGAAGGCACTCATCCGTCAGAACAAGCCAAAAGATCACTTAATCGTTCAAAAGGAACTACCTCGTGGAGGAATTTAGGTTCCTTTTATTATAATTTTTTATTAGATTAATCATATATTTGTATTTCAATTCTCTTTTGTTTATTGATATATTATTCAAAGTTTAACAGCAAGACATAAAAATGATTCATGATGCAATAAAGAATCATCTCCATTTTAGGTGTAAGAGTTATGAGTGACCAAATAAAAGTGAAACCAAGAATTGCAGTTATAACATTGATTCAAGAAGGTGCAGTTAAAATTGGGGGCGAGCATGCAATGCTCTTTCCTTATGTCGAACAAGTGATTAAAGCAGCGAATAGTCTCAAAGAATATATAGAAATCATCCCTTATGTTATTTCTCCCAGACCAAAGAAACTGGAAAAACTCTCCCGAGTGGAAGAATTGAAAGAGCGAATGGCTGAAACAAACAACGGGAAAATGATCCTGGTTTCAAATGGTGCTTCTGGTCCTTATGCTCATCCTTGGAATTGGGAAAAATATGGTTTTGAAACAAATAAAGCTATGATCCGGTTAGCAAAAGAACGACAATTTGATGGCATTGTGGTCATGGCACATGGGTTTGCTTCCATTCCAGCAGTATTAAACATACAAACAGCCAGAGAAAATGGCTTATATGGTTCTACGAAAATTATCAATTATTTTATCACTCATTCCACTTTTGCTGAACACAAGGACAACCGGCCGCAACGTCGGATCTTAGAACGAGAAATTCATAACCATGCAAAGATGATTGTTATAAGTCCCTACATGGCAAAGCACCTGGCGTTAATTAAAATGGTCAAAAAAGCCGAAGAAACAATTCCCTTGTATAATGCTCTGCCGGAGAAAGGATGGTTCTCAACACGTGTCCCACTCGATGTAACAAAAGAGATGATTGCTGAAAGGAATGATTCGCTTGGAAAAGGGCCCTTTTATGGTGCTCCATTCCCTCTTGAAGCTATTTTGGAAGGGAAAAAAGAGTTGGTGATCTATTTTGGGCGCGCTCAAAAATACGTGAAGGGGACAGATGCTGTTATTGCTGTAGCAAGACATGACAAAAAGCGGCACTATATGATTATTTGCAGTGGCTCCAAAAGTGAATTGCAATGGCATTTATCAATGATGACGGGTTTGGAAAATGTCACTTTAGCATGGGAACATAATTCAAAACTCGTTCTTGGAGTAGTTCAATTGGCAGAAACAAATCCTAAAGTTAGAAGCTATGCTTTGTTTTTATCACGAAGAGAACCAATGGGCCTTGTCAGTCGAGAAGTTGTTCTTATGCAAGATCGTGGGACTGTTCTCCCCATTGTTTCAAATCTTTGCGGTTTCGATGATAAATGGCAAAGAGAATTTAGCTTTGTAGTTACCAATCCCTCCTATGGAGAAGAAAAGGGTAGTCATTTTCAAGAAAAGAACTCTCAAATGAGCCCACAGGAAGAACTGTTCATTAATGACCAATGCATTAAAGAAACTTTAGAGGCCTTAGATTCCTTAAGTAAATTACCAGTAGAAGAGTTGCAAGAGCGCGTGTCGAAATACAAAGCAGCAATTAAACAAGTCTACAATCAAAATCGTTATTGGAGTTTTTATTTGCAAATAATAGAAAAACTCATACCTGAAATAGTGCCAATTGTAGATAGCATTATAGAAAAAAATGGTTTAGAGCGCCTGCCAAATATTTAACAAAAAATCCTCCTACAGCTTAAATCTTTTACTATTTTGCTACAAGGCATAAATTTATTTTCCAAATAGGCTTTTTAGAGAATAATATTACAATAACATAATTTTTAATAGCTTAGTAAAAAATTAGATGGGGCAACAATCTTGACTGGACCTGTAAAAGATGAGAATTCATCATCAAGTCACAAGAAATCAGAAAAAGGGTCTAATCGAGATACAATTAGTAATGAAGAACAATTAGCTTTTGAAAAAGAGCAATTATCAAAACGTCTCATCGAAATAGAGCGACGCGCTTTAGGTCTTTTTGAACTAACAAATGATGCCATTTTCTTCCTTGATCTAGAGGGTAATCTATTGGATGTTAATCAACGTGCAGCAGAAATACTGGGTTATAATCGTCATGACATTATTGGAACTTCTATTTTCAATTATATTGCAGATGAGGATCAAAAAGATGCAAAAAACCGGTTAAAGGCATTGATTTCAGGTGAAATTTTACCAATCTATTGTCGCTGGTTTAAAAGAAAAGATGGCTCAAAATTTCCTGCTGAAATAAACGTTGCTTTAGTTCAGGATGAAGAAGGGAAACCTACCTATATTCAAAGTGCAGTTAGAGATATTAGTGAACGACATGCTGTTGAGGAGACTTTAAAAAGAGAGCGTGAAGCATTCAATTTACTAGCCAAGGCATCCATTCTTTCAACTGACCTGGTTGATCTCTGTAAGCGAATTGCCTTTAGTATCTGTCGAGTCTTAGATTTTGATGCAGCAGCTATAAGAGTTTTTGAAAAATCAACTTCTCTTTTGAAAGTAATCGCAACTCATGGCATTAGAGAAAAAACCGCTTACCTTGAACCAACTAAACTCTCGGACCCAAATTATATTTATACCTTAAGTGCACGACTAAAACGTGAAATTATAATGTCACGATTTGAAGAGCAATCACTAATCGCTCAATATAAAGAGAAATTACGTTCTGTTGGGATACACGAACTCATTACTTGGCCGATTTTAGATAATAAAAATGATCTTTTAGGAGTAATTCAATTAGCCTCCTATCACCCCAAAGTTGTCTCTGAGCATGATTTCCAATTCTTTGAAACCTTAGCAAGAATGTTTACTCTTGCCTTTGAACGGAAGCTGGGTGAAGAAGCTCTTAAAGAAAGCGAGGAACGGTATCGTTCTTTTGCTCAGAATTTCCAAGGTATTGCTTTTCGGGTAAAAAAAGATTGGACGCCTGTCTTTTTCCATGGTGCTGTTGAGGCTCTTACGGGCTATAGAGAAGCTGATTTCTTAAAAAGAGAACCTGAATGGAATGAAATCATTTACCCCGCAGATCGAGATATAGTTTTGAAGGAACGAAAGGCTTTACAAACAACACCAAATAAGTCTAGCACTCTGGAATACCGAATTATCCGGAAAAATGGGCAAATTAAATGGGTTCAAGAAATCTCTCAGAATATCTGTGATGAGTCAAATAAAATACTTCATATTCAAGGAGCAATCTATGATATCACCGAGCGAAAGAGAAATGAATCAATCCTTGAAATTCAAAAGGACCTTGGAATAAAATTAAGTACGATTACAAATCTTCAAACAGCATTGGAGTGTGTTTTGGAGACAGCAATGGATATTGATGTTTTTGATTGCGGGTGTGTATATCTTGTCGATAAAGAAACTGGTTTTATCTATCCAACAGCGAAAAAAGCGTTAAGTGATGAGTTTATAGATGAGATTACTTATTATTCCTCGAACTCTCCATTCACTCATGCTGTCCTAACAGGAAAAGCGTTTTACCAGGAATATGATGACTTACAGGTCAATTTTGAAGAAGAATCTTTCAAAGAAGAAAAAATACGCTCTTTAACCATTCAACCAATTTATTCGGATGAAGACCATATCATTTCTATCCTTGTGCTTTGTTCACATAAAATAGATCATATCCCTCTTTCAACAAGGCATGCTATCGAATTACTAGTTGCCCAGATAGAAGGAGCCATACAACGGATAGATGTTGAGGAAGCTTTACGAGAAAGCAATGAAAAATATCGTACATTCGTTCAAAACTTCCAAGGAATTGCTTATCGAATGGATATTGATTATAAACCCATTTTCATTGATGGTGCTTGTGAAGCAATTCTCGGGCTGTCTGTAGAAGAGATGCTTTCAGGGAAATATAAACGGGAAGATTATATCCATCCATATGACATTGATAAATTAAATAAGAAAATGCAAGAATCCCTTCAAAATCCACAGAAAAACTGGCAAATGGAATACCGGATAATTACTAAAGATGGTAAAATTAAATGGATTTTAGATAGTTGGCAAGTTTTAGTTGATAATGAGAATAATCCTATTGGTTATCAAGGGTCTATCCAGGACATCTCTGAAAAGAAGGTCGCACAAGATGAACTCCAAAAATTATATGAGGACCTCGAACGGCGAGTAAATGAACGGACTGACCAAATTTCTGAAATCAACAAAGAATTGGTCGCTTTTTCATATTCAGTTTCTCATGATTTGCGAACCCCCTTAAGGCACATAGGTGGCTTTGCTCAATTATTGCAAAAACGTGTTGCATCAATGGAAAACAAAGATGAACGCATTGAAGGTTATTGTCAAAAAATTCTAAATTCCGTTGAAGAAATGAATGCCCTTATTGATGGTCTTCTAACTTACTCGCGGATGAGTCGGGTAGAAATGGTGCGAATAAAGGTGAATCTCACTGAACTCGTTCATGACGTTTTAAATGACTTCCAAATTGAACTGAAAAATCGTAAAGTAGATATTAGAGTTGACATCCTTCCTGAAGTCGTTGGTGACCCCTCCTTACTTCGGCTTGTGCTTGTTAATCTGATAGCCAATGCTTTGAAATTCACCAAAACAAAGGAGTTAGCTGTTATTGAGATTGGGCAAAAACCGTTCCAGGATCCTGAAAAAGTGACGATTTATATTCGGGATAATGGTGTTGGCTTCGATATGAAGTACTATGAACGTTTATTTGGCGTGTTCCAACGATTGCATAAACAAGAGGAATTTGAAGGAACGGGAATTGGATTGGCAACTGTTCAACGAGTCATTCGTCGAATGGGAGGAAATATTTGGGCAGAAGGGGAAGTGGGCCAAGGAGCAACTTTTTATTTCACCCTTCCTAAAGCAGACAAAAATCTTAAAAAAAATGACTAGCTGATTTCTGTTCGCCATTGTTTCAAGTTGTCTACAAAAATTTTTCTGTCGTCTTTTTGTTCTAAATTGTCTAATAATTCGAGCAAGCTATCTTGAACTAGATAAATGTTTCTTGAAGAAGTGGGATAGCTAAGAGTAAAGTCAAGTAACGGAAAATATTTCTCCATTAATTCATCATTTGCTTCGATTAGCTTGGAAAACAACCCATTTGGAATTGGGAGCTCTTTTACCCACGCATTTGCTTCAGTGATGCTTACTCTCTCATCATGAACAAGATAAAATGATGCGAGGGCAATATTTTCTAAAGCCCTTTTACAATGTGTATAAACACTTTGATGGTTCAAATATTTCCGAGCTTCAATAGCCTTCTGATATTCAGCAATTGCTGTAGAAATCAGATTAATCATTAATTGAGGGTCATCAATCATTTTTTTACCAAGCCTTTTTCTTTGCTTAAATTAATCTATGCATTCCCTGTAAAATCATTTTTCTATCCAACTAATAATATAGCGCTTTAAATGGGATTTCTCGTTCTCTTTTTCCGCTATTTTCTGCCAAGAGCCTTTAATATTCTGTTCTTGCACACATAAATCGAAATGACATAAAGCAATTCCAATGTCAAGAAGTTTTAATTTCGGAAACTTTGTTGGAGTAATCTTTTCTGTTGTTTCAATATAAAAGTGGAACATTTTCTCATCCTTTATAATGCGCCATAGCTGTGAATTGCGACTCGAGGGCGCCCAGCGAACCATTTCAAGAGTTTCAGAAAACTTTCCCGCGGCTTCTCGTGAAAGAGTATGGAAGAAATCTTTCTGAAAGAAAAAGTGTTTCCAACTTTTCCTGCGTTTAGATCTAATTGCAAGAGAAATTATTGAGTCTCTTATTCCTGTTGTATTTGTTGGATAACCAACGGGAGAAATAGCTGGAATTATTTCGTCGTTTTTTAATTCAATGACTTTTGCAAGGTAATCATTACGAAAAGTTTGTCCAAGCCAACAAGTGCCCAAATCAAGTTCTGTGGCTTTTAAAATTACTTGCTCAAAAGTATACCCATAATCAATAACTGTTTCTGGAGTTGCTTGGGGGATGACGCCAACGAGAAACATCTTGGCCCCATGTACCATTCGATAAGTAAGTTTATTGCTATCCGGAATTTCATCAGGGAGTTTTACAAGTTTATACTTAATTTCAGTGTTGAAAAGTCCCTTCAGGGGTTTTTTGATTGCGTGTTCTAAAATCCTCAAAGTTTGTTTCTTAATCGGAACGTTTTGATATTTCCTGCATGATGAGCGTTTTCGAATTATATTAAAAACTGATTCTTGAAATTTCATTTGGTCATTCACAAAACAAGAAGTGCCCCTTGGCTATTTAAAACCTCACTTTTAATCGTTTAGAACATACGGCTTTCTCAGAATTGATTATTGTATAACCTCTTTTTCATTTATTCTCGGAAATTGTTAAAGACTCAAGAATAGTCAAGAGAATTCTCTCGTCATAAATTTTTTTCGAAATTCCTCCTTTAAGAGTTGTTTGGTGATTAAAATTGACATGTCATTTCTGTTTTTATTAACCGAAAGGCGAAGAATAGGAGAGGTTTGTTCTCGTTTATAGTAGAACACCTTAAAGAAACCTGCAGTGCCTTCACTATATGGTTCTCTTCTTCCGAGGCTCACTATCAATTCTTTCTCGCCATCGTTATCAAGATCAAAAGTGTCAACATCCCAATTAAAGGAGTCATTCCCCCATAAAACAATCGGTCGAATGGTTGAAATATTGAATCGTGAATGGGAGAGAGGAATAATTCCAAAGTCATCTCCTAAATTTTGAAAAATTACAATGTCGCCCCAAGTATTTGCCCCTTGACGGGTTCGCATAGCATAGATAGCAATGTCATCAAAACCATCTTTATTATAATCCCATGGTTGAGGACTAGAGTATACCCATATGTAGGGATAGGTCCAATCAAAATTAAAATCGATTGTTCTTATCGTCCAACTGGCACCTTCTTTTACAAAATAGAGGAAACCATTCAGTCCTATGCCTTCAACTGCCACAGTATTTGCCAAGCCAAAAACAATTGCTTCTGCACCATTGGTAGCATTTCCATCGAAATTCCCTCGATTGGCTGGAAAAAGTTCAACACCACCCATCCACCAGCTTTGTTCCTCTTGAAAAGCATAGGTGTGGTTGACATCAGCTGCTACTCTGCGATAAAAAACAATTTTACTGGCAAGAATGGCATTATGTTCATCACGAAAGGTTCCCCACATCATTAAGTCTAACCCTGGACTATCATCATAGAGATTAGTTACCGTAGCTCGTGCTTGTAATCTATCTGAGAGGTTCATTTCAGCCGGGTCCCAATACAACTCTCGGTAACTATCTGAAAGGTTATCATAAAGCCAAAAACGTTTCAGGTAAAAGGGTTCTTGATTGTGAGGTTCAGCTCCTATAATGGTTTTCGTAACAAATCGATAATCAAATGGATAAAATCCCTCTTCAGGTTGCTCTAGAAGAAAGACATGTCCAAAATATTTGTTATCATTAAAACGATTACATGTCACCAAAATGTGATAACCATCCTTTAAGGAGCCGGAAAAAGAACGCGGAACAAAAGAGGGAATAATCATTATCCCACCAGTTAAGTTTTCAGCCCAAGCGCCATAAAATAGCGGTTTTGGCTCCCACAAAGGCCCTGCGTTTGGATCAATATAGATTACTCCGGGAAAGGGTCTACTTGAATAAGCATGATTTGGCGGGTAGTTTATAATATCAGCCATTGTAACGATCTCTTGCAAACCATCACCATCAATATCCTCATTAACTATCCCTTTAACAGGCCAGGTATAGGACTGATTGCCTGAAAAGTCAAATCGGGGGTGAAGGGTTTCTACTCCCCAGTCACCTTGCTCATTCTGATAATGACGAAAAATTCCAGCAACACCATGAGAATAACTCCCAATCATTTCAAGAGTGCCATTGCCGGTGAAATCTCCAAAGCTAACTGTTTGCTGAAAATCATCCTTCATTGGTACACCTATCTCGTGCCAATCCTCAGGCGGTTCCTGCCATGGTCCATTAGCCGTTGTTGAAGTTTTATTATGGAAAGTCAAATAACCAATTAAAACGCCTAAACTAGTACAACTTAAACTCAAAATAATAACTATTGAAAAAAATTGTTGCCGGTTCATCATAATTTTAAACTTGGGTCTTTCTGATTAATAAACTATCTTCCCGAAAAAGAATCGTTCATTAAAAATGGGAGGATGTTATTTAAATTAGTAGTAAAATAAGACTTTGAAGGTTTATTTCCATTATGAATTTCTTAAGGTTCTTACTGAAAACTACAAACTCTTGTTATTTTCTGAAAGGCAAACGTTTAGTAATTATTTGAGGGATTTCTTAAAACGTCGATTGGTCTTTCACAAAACTAGGGCCCCCCTTCCGGATATTTAAAATCTCACTTTTAAGTCACTTAAACACTACACTAAAAAGAAAAATGAGAAAGGAAAGAAAGCTTCGCAGAATGATTAAAGCTTCAAGACTCTCAAAAAAGTTTTATCTGCTTTCATTTCCATTGGGAACAAATATTATACCATCTTCTAAACGTAATATTTGATCTGTCTTTTCCCAGACTCGAGGGTCATGAGAAACAATTACCACAGTAACACCCATTTCGCGATTAAGGCTGCGTAGAAGGGCAATGATTTCATCGCCATTCTTTGAATCGAGGTTTCCGGTGGGTTCGTCAGCAAAAATAATTGAAGGATTATTAATTAGTGCTCGGGCGATTGCAATTCTTTGTTTTTCACCCCCACTAAGTTCCTTGGGTTTGTGTTTGGCTCTTTGCTCAAGTCCAACCATTGCCAGGGTTTTCAAAGCTCGTTCACGGTCTGTTTTTGAAATGCCATCGGGAATGAGTGGCAACAGAACGTTCTCTAAAGCCGAGAGTGTTGGGATTAAGAGGAAATCTTGAAACACGAAGCCAATTTCTGTTTTCCGTATGGTCGCAAGTTTTCCTTCAGAGAGGCCAGTAATTTCAATCTCCTTTAGAAAGGCTTCCCCCGAAGTAGCAGAGTCCATACACCCAAGAATGTTGAGCAGTGTGCTTTTTCCTGAGCCGCTAGGACCTGCAATTGAGACCATTTTTCCTTGTTCAATACCAAAGGAAACATTGTTTAATGCCACAACTTCAGATGGCTCGCCTTTATTGTAAATCTTAGTTAAATTATAGGTTCTGATGATATATTTCTCAAGATCATGCCTTTTGGTGAGTTCAATATGATTTATGTGTTCTGTCATTTTTTAACCTCCTTGATAACTAAAGTCCTCGAATAACTTCCATTGGTTTCACCCGTGCAGCTCGAATGCCAGGGATTAACCCAGCAATAAGGCCAAAACCAATGCCTAACGCAAGCACTTGGAGGGCAATTTGCCATGTAATAACAATGAAGGTTTCAGTTGCTCCGCGTTGTGCAATAAAGATTAACCCTGCGCCAAAACCAAAACCAATGAGGGCGCCAACAAGTCCGATAATTATTGATTCGAGAATAATTGTAAAAAGAATGGTTCTATTCTTCCAACCGGTGGCTTTCATAATGGCAAATTCTTTCATTCGTTCTGTAACACCCATTAATTGGGCGACAATTATGGCCATGCCCCCTGCAACAATAACAATAACTGTCAGAATTATTTGAACTGTGTTGAAGTTTTGCATCACGGAAGAAGCATCTTGCATAGCTTCGCCGATAAGTTCAATTTGTAGCTTTGGTTCCAACGCTTCGAGCTCCTCAGCATATTTTTCAGTTGTTTCCAGGCTCGAAGAATCGAAGCGAATATTGACATAATTGTAACCAGTCAATTCATACGGTAAAAATAGGTTATTTAACATTCGACCCGTAGCAACAGACATTATAATTGTTGGATGAAGCATTGCAAGGGTGTCCTGTGAGGTGTCAAAAATTCCTACGACTGTTAGAGGAATAGCATAGGTAAAGTTAATTTGAAAGTCAATCGTTTGGCCAACAACAAAGAACCCATTAGAATCACTGGTAAGAAAATCAGCAACAATAATTTCAAAGTTAGTCTGATAAACGCGCCCTTCGATAATTCGTGTAGTGGGCCCCTCAAATTGTGCATCATTGATGGGGTTGATCCCTCGAGCGTTTAAAGCAACAGTGGCCATTCCCGGCCGATGGGGAGAACTAGCAGTGATGTTTTCACTGAATTGCTCAAACCCTTGGACATAAATAATTGGACTAATTGCCTCTATTTTTTCGCTATTTTCAATAGTCATAATTGTATCTGTAATATTTTCTGGCAATTGTGAAATTGTTATGTCCTTATTATACTCTGTCACTCGAACATCACCAAGGGTTTCAGCAATGGTGTTGTTCAATAATTGATTAAATCCTGCAGAAGCAGAAGAAAGCGTGACCATTAATCCTACTCCTATCGCAATACCGGTAATAGAAAGAGCAGTTACTAACTTTTTTCGAAACGTATTCTTCACCACAAAACTAATGGTTTGAAAGCTCATTTTTCTTTTTCTCCTTTGTGAATCATTTTTTGTTTATAATGTGTTTAGTTTTTGTTTATACAAGTATAAACAAATGGCAATCTTTATATAAACCTTTGGAAATAGTTCTATTTAGATGAGCATGAGTGACGAAGTGGTTAAGTTAAAAAAAAAGCAAAGAAGAGAGTCAATATTACAAACGTCATTGGTTGTCCTAGCAGAAAAGGGTATAGAGGGAACAACGATGCGAGAGATTGCTCGTCTCGAGAAGATTTCGGAAACGTTGTTATACCGCTTTTTTAAAAACAAATACGAAATTCTCATAGCCATCTTTCAAAGTTATGTCTTAAAGACAATTGAAAAATTAAATGAGTTTCGAGAGACAATTAAAGGAATGATCCCAGATCCAGAACAAACATTACCAATAATAGTAAAATTAGCGAAAAAAAAATTGACTGAAAACGAACCATTAATTTCATTCATTCAAAAAGAAGGACCTCATCTTCCGGAGCATTTTCAACACATTAGAACAATGGCAAAGGTAGACATTCAATTCAGAAAGCAAATCGTAGAAAAAATTCAGGAATTGAGAATCGATCAAGCATTTAACGATTATTTTGAGCGGTGTAAAAACGCCGGGAATTTGCGTGAGGATGTTGATATTAATGTGTTGACGAATTTATTTTTACGACTTCTCATTTCCCCTATGAGAGTGAATTTTTTTACTGAGGAAGGGAACATGCCAGTGCTGTCTGAGCAACAAAGAGAACAGCTAATAATGCAACAGATCGATATCATTCTTAAGGGGATAGTCCCTCAAAAAAGGCGTATGGTAAACTAAGGTGTTTTATTAGAAACACGCTTACCGAAAAAGAATCGTTTATTAAAAGGAAGTATGTTATTGTAAATGAGTTTAACATAAACTAAAACCTTTGAAGGTTTTTTTCATGAGTGAAGAGGCAAAAGCATTATTAAGACGATTAAAAAAAGAGAAAAAGATTAACAAGCAAATAGAGCTCATTCAGAAATTGCAGGCCTATAATAATGAAGAGATTGTTACCCATGTCCTCCTTGTTCATTTAGAGCGAAAGGATCATGATGCTTTTCGCACTGAAGTCCTAAATGCCCTTAACCCAAAAGATGAATTTATAATCAAACCTTTGAGCCAAATACTTTTTAACAAGGATGAACCTCTGACAATAAGACAAAAAGTTGTAATGTTACTGGGACAGAACGGTTCGAAAAAAGCTTTAAGCACTTTACTTACTGCTGCTAAGAAAATAAAGGACCCACTATTGCTTGATAACATTATCCTTGGATTGACCTATTTTGAAGATAAAAAGGTCGAAAAGCCTCTTCTTAAAGCCTTAGAGAATGAGGATTTACGATTGCAAGTGCTCACCGGATTGGCTCGGAATGAAAACCTTCTATTAAGATCTTATCCTCTCATTAAAGCTGCCTTAAACCTTTCGATAACCAAAAGCTTTGAAAAACTCCACTATGAAAAAATACTTGAGACACTTTTAGCTGAATTTGGCTATCAAACAAAAGAAGAGCTCCTGGCAGCTATTAGCGATAAAAGCATTATGAAAAAAATTACCGCTTATAATAAAAAACAAACAGAAATTGCTGCAACATTGAAAAAAATCCGATAGGGAATAATTTTTCTTTAATATTTTTCCCAAAATTAACATTTTGCAGCTAACTCTATTTTTAAATACTAAAACGTTCAATGACTATTTAATGTTTAAAAGGAATGAAACAGAAGCCACATAAAAGCTAAAATCATTCATCACAAAAACCTTCCACTAGAAAAAACCACTGCATTGATTTGGCTCTAAACTCCTGTTCTGCCCTTGAAAACGATTTAACTTTGTTCAAATCCCACTCATAAAAAAACCAGTCCGGTACCCCAAGGCTGGACTGGTTTTCCACACATTCTGGAGTTTTTTCTATTATGACTTGTTTTTTCTTGTGGAAAGGGTGGGAGACTTTAATGTTCGCTTAATTTTTCTGTGGAAAGCATAAGTTGAGCAATGTTGCTGGGAGTAAAGAACCCATCAAAGTCACCAAAGCGTTGGATATATTCGATGATATGATTTGAGTTCTGTGTTGGTAGTGTGAAAATTTGTTTAATGCCTTCTTCTTCGCTTCCGATTACTTTTTCAGTGGTAAATTTTATTTCCCTTGCTTTCTGGATTTTAACCACTTTCTCAATGTCGTTGAGTTCGTAAGCAAAATGATGAATACGATTACCGTATTTCTGACAGTATTTTTCTACGACAGAATCTTCTGAAAGCCCTTCGCTAATAACGATAATTAGTAATGTGTCAGCCATTTTTAAACAGGTTGTAGTAGCATTTGAAGAGACAACTTTAAAACTTTTGAATAATTTATAAGGAAGAATGTTCATAAGTTCGGCCATTAACGCTTCACGTGTCCCCATTTTCACACGATAGGCGATATGATCTAATCGAACAATAAACTGATCAACGCCAGAGGCATTGCGTTCTTCCCCTATTTTTTGAAATGTTTTCATCAAATAAACACCGAAATTGATTGTCAAATTTCTATTTGAAAAATAGCTTTTAGTTGTATTTAATCTATTGCCATAGAAAATTAAGAAAGGGTATTACAAAAATTAAAAAAAGTCCCTTGGTAAATAAGGAATGGCGAATTTAGGAAAAAAGCCGGCTATTCAACATGTCAATTTATGATAAAGCTCAAAAAGACGTTTGCAATAGTCTTTTAATAGTTATTTAATGGAGAAACAACTATTGAAGTTTTCAAAAGAAATAGAGAATTTTTTACTGGAAGAAGCGAAAAGTCGCTTCCTAAAATACGTTCAAATTCATACGACCTCTGATGAAAATTCCACTTCTGACCCCTCAACTGACAGGCAATTTGACCTTGCAAAAATCCTTGCTTCCGAATTAAAAGAGCTTGGTTGTAGAAAAGTCATCTTAGACGAATATTGTTATGTTTATGGTTTTCTTGATGCAACAAAAGGCTACGAAGATGTTCAAGCTATTGGCTTAATTGCTCACATGGACACTTCCCCCGCCGAGAAAGGAAAGAATGTTCAACCGGTTATTCATGAAAATTATGACGGCAAAGTCATCAAGTATCCCAAGAACCCAGAGCTTATTTTAACACCAGAGGATTCTCCAGAATTAAAGAAATTTATTGGTATGGATATTATCACCTCTTCTGGGGACACCTTATTAGGCGCTGATGACAAAGCTGGCATTGCTGAGATTATGGCTGCTGTGGCTGCTTGGCAAAAGTTCCCCTTCCTAGACCATGGGCCAATAGTTATTTGCTTTACGCCTGATGAAGAGATTGGACGTGGAACGAAAAACATTAACCTCGAGTATCTCCCTGCCTATTGTTATACATTTGATGGGGGTGAAATAGGAGAACTTGAGATAGAATGTTTTGATGCATGGAAAGCGAACATTCAATTCAATGGCATAAGTGTCCATCCTGGTTATGCAAAGAATCGCATGGTAAATGCAATTGAAATTGCTTGCAGATTTGTTTCGCAAATTCCCGAAGCTGAAACACCGCAACACACTGAAAACCGAGAAGGGTTCTATCATCTTTATCATTTGGAAGGTGACTGTGTTAAAGCAAAGGCAGTTCTCATTTTGAGGGATTTTGAGAGCAAAAATAATAAAAAGCGCATTAAATACCTCGAACAATTAATAGCAACCTT